>Ga0206988_1026_pt2 | contig 12900 bp, 10 predicted proteins | sample Alteio_BWMinCont_12_FD_153263 | JGI IMG/M metagenome (GOLD analysis project Ga0206988, IMG submission 153263) | Enriched cells from forest soil in Barre Woods Harvard Forest LTER site, Petersham, Massachusetts, United States -... | ecosystem: Environmental > Terrestrial > Soil > Temperate forest >... | reverse complement strand
AACCAGTGCTACGCATATTGAGTTATTTTGATAGGATTGACGGTGTATTGCGAAAACAATTTGATGCCTATGGGTTTTTAGGATTATCAGTACCTAAAGAAGAACCCTGGTATGAAAAAACTGAAGCGCATAAGCAAATTAAGAAATTTTGTGCTTAAGTCACAACAACCATCATATATTTCGTTATAAATATTTTTTAACGGGCTTATTTAAAATGCGCCCGTTAGTTTTATTCAACCCGCAATACGCTTCTGTTCGGCGGACGATAAAATAGACAGTTTAGTCATGGGTTCGTGGGCACTTTAATTATATTTTTTAGGGTTGCCTATGATAGAGTATTCGCCGCAGATTGACAATAATGGTGATTACTGTAATAATCACCATATAAATAATTCCGATTTACGAATAATGGCGACACTGTCACCCCTATTGTGCGCCTAACTTAATGATTATATTGTATATAAATAAATTGTTGTGACAGGTCACAACAATTCAATCTGGGATGAAATGTAATGCCAAACCTTGTCAATACCACACTCTTTAAGAGCATAAGTGTCTTAATTGAAAATGCTAGAACTCAGGTAGCGCATTATGCTAATACAACGCTTGTAATGCTATATTGGCAAATTGGCAATCATATAAATCACGAAATTCTAAAAAATGACCGGGGTGAATACGGTAAGTATGAGTAATATAAAATTACCTTTACCATTACCCATATTTGATTCGATAGAGCATTTTAATGCTGAAAAGAATTTTTCATATCTTAGCGAGCTATATAATTCGAACGATATTAAAGTTGCAGTAAGATTTATAAAGTCATATAGAGGCAGTCAAGGCACATTTAATTCTTATCGCCGTGAAATAGAACGCTTGATTCATTGGTGCGCTCTAATTTCCAAGAAGTCTCTGAAACAATTAAGGCGTGACGATATAGAAGATTTTGTTACCTTCTGCCAAAAGCCACCTAAATCTTGGATAGGAAAAACGAAACCATCACGATTTATTGTCAAAGATGATATGCGTGTTCCTAATCCAACGTGGCGGCCATTTGTTGTATCTATTTCAAAAATTGAGCGCCGAAATGGTATAGAATTAGATCCAAAACAGTTTGAGTTTACGCATGGTTCATTGCGAGAGTTATTTGCCATATTAAGTAGTTTTTACAATTATTTAATACAAGAAGAATACGCCAATATGAATCCAGTGGCAATTATTCGACAAAAAAGCAAATTTATCCGCAAGACGCAAGGTCAACCAAAAATTCGTCGGTTATCAGAATTGCAGTGGCAATATGTTATTAAAACGGCAGAAGATCTAGCTAAAAAGAATGCGGATGTTCATGAACGCACATTGTTTATCATGTCTGCGCTCTATTCCATGTATTTGCGCATTTCTGAGCTTGCAGCAAGTAATCGTTGGTCACCAGCAATGAATCACTTTTATCGTGATGGTGATGGTCATTGGTGGTTTACAACAGTTGGAAAAGGCAACAAAGAACGTCAAATCGCCGTTAGCGATGCCATGTTAAAAGCATTAAAACAATGGCGAAAGCATCTTAACTTACCACTACTGCCCTCACCTGCGGACACTTCTCCACTTCTCCCAAAGACTAAAGGTAATGGAGCAATCAAAAGTACAAATACCATCCGAAAAATCGTACAATATTGTTTTGATCGAACTATTGAGCAGCTCAATAATGATGGATTCAATGAAGAAGCAGAAACACTGAACGAAGCCACTGTACATTGGCTACGCCATACCGGCATTTCAGATGACGTGAAAATTCGACCTCGCGAACATGTACGTGATGATGCTGGGCATAGCTCGAGTGCTACTACAGATAAGTATATCGATATCGAGTTAAGAGAGCGTCACCGCTCTGCTAGAAAGAAAACGATTTCTGATAAAGTTTAGTATATTTAATGCGCATCGTATGACACTTTTAGACCGCTTTTGGAGTTGGACCCAATTGAGTATTCCGTTCTAAACGTAACAATTCACCTCTATATGTCAGGGAACCCTAATTTCTAAAAAGTTTTGACAATGGTTGACATTACGCAAAGTGCGTAACACAATATGCGTAATGCATATTAGATAATGGACTTATAATGAATTACTTCCCAACGTATCTTGCCCTGGGCAACGCATTTTGCAATCGCAAAGCGGAATTGGAACGAATTATATACGATCTAAAAGGCAATTCTCCTATTTTATTAATCTCGCCTAGAAGATACGGCAAAACTAGTCTTGCATTAAAGGGGTTTGAACAAATCAAATGGCCGTATTCGCATATTGATTTATATAAAGCGTTAAGTGAAGAAGACATAGAAAGGTTTATTTTAAATGGTATTGGCCAATTACTAGGTAAACTTGAAAGTGCGCCAAAAAAATTGTTACAACTAGCAAGTGGTTTCTTTGCAAGTTTGCAAATAAAAGTAGTGTTAGAAAAAGCGGGTATTCAATTAGAGTTTAATCAAAACCGTTCATCTCCGAAAGATATGATTTTAAAATCATTAGAAAAGTTACATGAGCTTGCTAAGAAAAAGAAAAAACATGTGATTTTATTTTTTGACGAGTTTCAAGTTGTGGGCGAAATGATGAATAATCATACAATAGAAGCTGCTATTCGAGAGGCGGCACAAAAATCTACTCATGTAGCTTATGTGTTCTCAGGCAGCAATAGACATTTGATGGAACAAATGTTTCATGATAGAAAGCGTCCATTTTATAAATTGTGCGATCAAATTAAATTAGAACGCATTCAGGCTGAAGAATATGAAAAATATATCCAAATTGCTGCTCAGAAAACTTGGAATAAAAAACTTAGTCAAAAAGCATTAGAAATAATTTTTGAATTGACGGAATTACATTCTTTTTATGTTAACAAACTGTGCTCGCTGTTATTTCAAATAGATAACGCCCCAACGGAAAAGGAAGTATATAGCACTTGGCATCAATTTGTGCTTGAAAACAAATCTTCTGTCGAAAAAGAGTTGGACTTGCTAAGTATGAATCAAAGAAGATTACTTATTTTTCTTGCGACACATAAACAATCGACCGAATTGTTTAGCAAGAAGATAACGCAAATGATTAATCTTACTTCAAGTAGCGTACAAAGAGCGATAGAGCCGCTCATCGAAAAAGATTATGTATTCATTGACCCCAAAAAATTCTATAGGATTTTAGATCCGCTAATCAAAAGCGTATTGGAGGTTGTATGAATATAGTAGTTTTTGCCTAAAAATATAAAAGGTGTGCCAACCGATTAGGATGGCACATATACCTTATTGAAAAATAATCGGCAATACCCGTATCCTGCCGTTACCGACGCTGCTGCAAAGCAGCTAACTCGCGGGCCACAGCAATGTCGTGAGCTTCTTCATCAGCTCGTGCGGCTGCAGGACTCCAGCGGCCGCGCACTAAAAAAATGGTTGCCAGGAATACTACTACGCCCAGGATGCAAATCCAGAACCAGGTTCGCCACTCACCAGGTAATGCCCCTGCTGCTATCTGGATCGCGCCTACATGCGCAAGCAAATCAGCACTTGGAGTCATATGCGTGGTAAGCGCTTCCTTATACGCACCAAGATAGTAGGGCGCCTCAATCAGCGGGTTCACCGACTTCACTACAGCCGGGAATGCGATAAAACTCGCCACCGCGACTAGTCGTATTGCCCAACCCCAGATTGCAAGGCCCGTTGCTGTCAGGGCCGGATTTCGTGCTTCTACCGTTTCACTAAAACTTGCCATCCAGCTTACATAAGCAATCGCCGCGAACATCGTTTGCAAGCAGCCAATCCACACTAATGTGCTGTAAGTTGGATGTTGTCCTACCAATTGAAGATATAGGTAGATGGTGACAATGTTGCCAAGTCCTCCCACCAACATCAACGGTTTGCGTACTCGAAGATGGTCTGAAATTAGACCCGCAACTATAACGGTTACCGCGTTTGTGGCCCAGATCCAATTCAACACTGCATTCGCCTGCTCAGTGCTGAATTGAAATATCATGACCAGATAAAGGACCCCGAAAGCAACCATCGTAAGATAGAATAACAACATCACTGAAATGCCGATGGCGGATCCGATGATATCAAGATGCAACATCTGCCGCCAAGGATTCCGCAAACTTGCTTCAGTATCGAGCCCCTTTGCACGCAATTCCACCAACATGCGATCTCGCTCGTTCACTATCAGCTGATCACGTAAGCCCGGAGACAAATCACGCAGGAAGAGGAAAGCAAGGACAAACACTACGAGGCCAATTATCCCGCTAATCACAAACTGGCTCTGCCAGGTTTGATAGATCGGAAGGGCTATTGTAGTGATCGAGCTCACCGCTAAACTGCCGAGTACCGGACCAACGGTCCAGAATCCCATCGCCGTTGCACGACCTACCTGCGGCGAAAAATCGCGGATCAACGCAGGAGTCGCCACTAACACGATACCCTCAACGATCGAAACGACGGCGTAGGAAATTCCCCAGCTCATCGCAGTCTTCACATTCGGCACCCAGAAAAATGTGATTAATCCAACTAGCAATGACCCATAGACAATCAAATTTGCTCGTCCAAATCGATCAGAGAGTCCAGCGAACAGTGATCCAAACGCGCCTACCAAAGCGCCAAAAGCAAGCAGATAGACAAATGTCAGGAATGGGATATGCAATTGCGCAAGAAAGATTGGCGCAACACCGCCAACCACATAAAGTTCGTAATATAGTGTAACGGTAATCAGAACGATAAGAAGCAGTTGCTTATATCGAGTCCCTCGATCTGGGTAATGGGTAAATTCGCGATTCCAATATCGTGATATTAAAGCTGCCGATGCCATAATCATTTCTCCTTAAAAACAACACAGCCTGGTCGGAAGATCAATATTTTCGCCAGGCTGTATTAGATATGATAAACATTCAGTAACGATATAACAAGGCTTTAAACCCATGCTAGACGGTAGGGTGCATTCATTCTGCAGCTTGACTCTGCAGGCTGACCTCTTCATCCATCCAATTCGGTTCAATTCGTATTCCGCGGTTACACATAAAAAAGTCTGCCAGGTAACCGCTGTGAGGCACTCGGAAATCCATCCATGTAGTTGGAATCTTACCTACATAGACGTTAGCAATAGACGTATCCGCCAGAATTTTTTTAATAATATGGCTTTGATGTGATAATACGGTGACTACAAGCGAACTAGATAAAGCTTTATAGCAAGGTTCATTACCATTAAACGGAGCGATGGTTACACAGGGAAATGGTAACTCACGCTCAACGTTGGGATCAGCGGCGCTCTCAACAACCGTCACATGAGGTTTTAATATGCAAGCTTGATTAACGGTATGTTCATATATCCAGGGTTCACTGTCGTAATTATAGATTATTTCACTTATTTAGAGGGTATTGAGTGTAATCAAGTAGATAGCCGGCGAGCCTAATCAGAGAAAGTCGGTTTTAAAATCCGATTTATTCGTTTTGGTGATATAATTTAAGTATAAGGCAGCAGTTCTCGCTGAACATTTGCGAGGGAACGAATTTAAGTGAGGGCTTAATGAAAACAGAATATGTTGATGTATTAATAGTAGGAGCCGGATTATCTGGTATTGATGCAGCCTATCACCTTCAAAAATATTGCCCAAAAAAAACTTATTTGATTCTGGAAGCCAGGGAAAGAATAGGAGGTACGTGGGATTTTTTCCGTTACCCAGGTATTCGCTCTGACTCGGATATGTTTACCATGTCGTATAACCTCCGTCCTTGGGGAAGTGGTAAAAATCTTGCTGATGGTCATTCGATTCGAGAATACATTACTGATACAGCCAAAAGTGGGGCTATCGATAAGAATATTCGTTTTCGTCATAAGGTGACCCATGCTTCATGGTCTACAAAAGACGCATTGTGGACAATAAAGGCCGTACGCGAATCCGATACGGGTGAGGAAACTATAATATTTAAAGCGAATTTTCTGATTAGCTGCGCGGGTTACTACAAGTATGATGAAGGTTATACACCTGATTTTCCCGGCAAAAATCTATTTGAAGGACTCATTATCCATCCACAGGCATGGCCTGAAGATTTAGACTACGCAAATAAACGAATTGTCGTCATCGGCAGCGGGGCTACCGCTATAACCCTAATTCCAGCTCTGGCAAAGACGGCAACACATGTTACTATGCTCCAACGATCACCCACTTATATCGCATCCATTCCTTCCATAAATGAAAATCATGTGCAGCGACTGCAATCTCTATCCGTTGACGAAGCCTATATACTAACAAGACAGGAAAGGATTAATGAATTTCGTGATCTGCTTAATTCTGCTAAAAGCAATCCAGAAGAATTTAAAAAAGCAATTCATACTGCAACTCAAAAAGCATTAGGCGAGTTGTATAATCCAGTGGATTTTACACCAAGCTATAATCCATGGGACCAACGATTCTGCGCAATACCCGATAATGATTTATTTATTGCAATGTGCGAAGGCCGCGCCAGTATCGTTACAGATAAAATTGAGGCTTTCACGGAAAAAGGGATACGGCTCAAATCAGGCGTGGAGTTAAAAGCAGATATTATCGTCACAGCGACGGGGTTTAATCTCAACGTTTTTGGTGGAATCGAATTGAGTATCGATGGCATGATGCTGGAGAAATCAAAGCCATTTATAACTTATAAAGGGGTTATGTTTCTTAACATTCCAAATTTTGCAGCAGTTAGAGGGTATACTACTGCATCCTGGACGCTGAAGGCTGATCTTGCCTGTTTCTATATTTGCCGCGTGTTAGACCATATGGACAAAATAAATGCGCGACAAGTAACGCCACGAAGTAAAGAAGAAATTGTCGCTGTTAAACCTATTTCGAATCTGACATCAGGTTATTTGAAGCGCGCTCAGCTTAATCTAATGCAAGGAGATAACGAACCTTGGGTATATTATCAAGACTATCTTAAAGATATTGCACTTCTCAAGGATAAGCCCGTAGAAGACGATGCTCTTGAATTTTCAAATAAACCAGGCAATACATAAATACTCAGCAAAAGGAAGCAATATGGCAACTCAAGGGGCAAATAGGCTGATACGAAAACTTAAGGGTTTTGAATTATTTGTTTATTATACTCACAAATTTATGGATTCAACTTATACGCCTTTTATTCGTATTGCTATCTTAGGAGAAATAAACGAGTCTATTTTACGTCAAGCTTTGAATTATGTTCAGTTGAAACATCCATTGCTGCAAGTTTGCCTTGAGGAGAGTAAAGGAGAAGTGTTCTTTGCCAAAATGAAAGCATATAACGTAATTCCATTGTCTATCTTAAAAAATACTAATAATGACGAGTGGAAAAATATTGGCTTAAAGGAAACTAGAAAAAAATTTGATGATGAAAAAGGCCCTCTTATAAAGCTTATTCTTTTAAAAGATGAAGTCAATAATTCACATGATTTAATAGCAGTATATCACCATAGTATTGCTGACAATATTTCAATTAAAACATTCTTTAAAGATCTTTTATCAATCTATTCTAAAATACAATATAACGTATTAAACGATGATGATATTCATGAGTTACCTATTCCAGCAAGTTCATTGGATCCTGTTATGGCGGAAGATTTTCAACAAATTCATATTGCTTCAGATAAATTTTCCATAAAAAGATTGATCGCTCAAATTGGAGATTTTTTTATTACTTTAAAAAAATCTCTGATTGTTTTTTTTAAAGAAATTGGCATGAAAAGTGATTCATTTCAAGATGCTATACTTACTAAGGAACTGACGACGGCTCTTTCAAATTCCTGCCACTCTCACAACGTTACTCTTGAGGCATTCTTATGGGCCGTATTACTTTCCTGTATTAAAGAAGAATATAATCAAAAAAAATATAATATAGCGACACTAATAAGTACCAGAAGGTTTTATATACCAAAAATTAGTGATGAAATAATTGGGTGTTACCTATCAAGTTATAATATGCAAATTGTTACAAAGGATTTGCCTAAGGATATTTGGATATTTGCTAAGTTTTTAAATGATATAGTATCCACCAATGCGTTGGCGAATATATTTAATCAACCAAAGCCGCCTCCAGGCAAAATTATGCCATTTATCATGTGGCTGATTAAAATTAAAATTTCCTTAGGATACTTTTTTAATTCTTCTAAGCTATCTACAATCTATCTTAGCCATGCAGGGGAGCTCTTTATTCAGAACTCATCTATGGCCTTAAAAATACGCGCTTATAATCGAGGAGGGAATAGGTTTAGAGAAAAAAGTATTTCATTGCTTACTATTATACTCAATAATGAATTAAATATTAGTTTGTCTTCATCTTTATTACCTTCTGAATACACAGAGGCTATTATGAAAAAAATGTTAAGCAGGTTGATGGAGTTGAAAAATTAAGGATTCAGCCGAACAAAAAGGAACTATCAACTTGACTGATACAAATAATAAACTTAAAGAAAAAGCACAACAGCGACTTTTATCCGTTCAAGATAAAATATCAAATTTAAGTCATCAAATTCACGATCACCCTGAAGTTAGCTTACATGAAATTAATGCATGCAAATGGTTAAGTGACTTTCTTGAAGAAGATGGCTTTCATGTTGAGAGAGGGGTTGCTGGTTTATCTACCAGTTTTGTTGCAAAAAAAGGCACAGGAGACCTGCATGTTGCCTTTTGTGTAGAGTATGATGCACTACCTGAAATTGGACATGCTTGTGGTCATAATATTAATGCAACAGCTTGCATCGGCGCAGGTATTGCGCTATCAGCCGTTGCTTCTGAAACTGATCTGACTGTGTATGTCATTGGCACTCCCGGTGAAGAGGCTGGCGGTGGGAAAATTATATTATTAGAAAAAGGCATTTTCGATAATATCCATGCAGCAATGATGGTACATGCAGCGCCTATCGATGTTCTAAATTTACACGTGAGCGCTTTACAAGAATTTGAAACACATTACTATCGTCAAGAAGGCAATTTAAGCAGCAATCCGGAAGATGCCTTAATTTTAGCAGCCACTGCTATTGGCTTACTAAGACGTTATCTACTCGCAACCGATAGAATTACCGGTGTTATTATGCCAGGAGCGAACGACCCAGAAACTATATCTCAACATGGATTTGCTAAATATATTATACGTAGCTCTTCTACCGACCGACTATTGGAACTAACTAAAGCCGCGTTGAATTGTTTTGAAGGGGTTGCTCGAGCAACGGGCACCAAACTTGAAATAATTTATACTGAAAAAACCTATCTTAATTTAAAGCAGGATCAAGAAATATTGTCCTTGTATAAGACTAATGCGGAAGCATTAGGACGCACTTTTGCAGAGACGGCAAATAAATCTAATCGGTGGGAATTAAAATTAATTAAATTCTTTTTAAGACAAATTAATGTATCTCTTTCTGATGCAGTCAAGGCTATTCTTGTGAGCAAGCCAAGTTCCACTGATATGGGCAATATATCTTTAAAAATACCTTCAATACATCCTGCCATCGGAATTAACTCATCGCTACTTTACCCAATACATCATCCAAAATTTGCCGAGGCAACGATCACTAGCGATGCAGATAAGGCAATCCTAGATGGAGCATTGGCTTTAGCCTGGACTGCAATTGATATAGCACAGAATAATCATTTACGAAATAGGTTATTAAAACATCAAAATGAACATGAAAAATAAGATTAGAAAAGTATTAGAAAATAATTTTCGTAAAATACGTGCCTCTGCCAACGTAGAAAGCGCGAGTACCCTTGTGCCAAAAAATCTAGTAGACATGCTACTCCTTGCGCATTTTCAAGCAGAAGTTGAAACTCAGCAAAATATATTCAATTATAAATTAGAAGGTGGATCCTTACATATCGCATTTTGCTTTATTCAGGGGAATTCACTAATGACCACCATGGCAATCGCTGCTGCCGCGGCTCTTGCAGAAATATCTAATGAGTTAGGATTAACTATCAGTGTACTTGGCATGCCCTATAAAGATTATTGCACAAAAAATCCGTACTTGGAAAAACACATTTTTAAGGATATTCGTGCAGTAATCATGGTATATCCCGCCTCTGTAGACCTGCTTGCGCCTAGTATTTGCGCATCAACCATTTTTGAAGTTCATTATAAAGGACGAGAATCACATGCCAGCGCCGACCCTCAATATGGCATCAATGCTAGCGATGCACTGGAGATTGCACAAGTTGCGATAGGCAAACTTAGGCAAGCACTACATCCTAGCGATAAAGTGTTTAGTACCATTTTGAAAGGCGGCGACGCCCCCAATGTTATTCCTGCCAACACGGTCGTAAAGTATCTTATTCGAAGTCAAACAATGACTGATGTTAAAAAACTGAAGCGCAAGGTAATGCGTTGCCTACAAGCAGGTGCTATTGCATCAGGAGCAAAAAAGAAAGTTTTTGTGAAGAAAAAAATTAGCCCCGACATCGCTTACAATCAAAATATACTTAGCTGCTACAGAAAAAATTCAAAAGTAATTGGAAGAAAATTTGCTGATGATATCACTATCAGAAATATATTATCGTCATGGTGGACAGCAGCATGGCTTTTCATGCTTGAAAAAATGAAAATGGATCATAAAGACCTACAACCATTTCTATTAAAAGATTTTTCGAGTCGCGCTGAAATTAGTAAAATTTCGCTAGATGTCCCTTTTATTTGCCCTATTATAGACGTATCTCGTTCTCCAGAGTCTGCATTATTTGATGGAGCTCTTGCTATGGCATGGACTGCTATTGATTTGGCAACAGATAAATAGTATTGCATTTACGGGAGAAGGAAATTCTAATTGACATGGATCAATATTAACCTGTAATAATATAGATTGTCGTCATTCAATGCAGACTTTTAGGAGATAGCATGCAGGGAAGAACAGGATACATGGCCTATGTCGCTGATGATTTTATTCTATATGTCTTTTCCCTTGTTATTTTTGGCGCAGTAGCAACGGTTGCAATACAACCCACTTGGCTATTAATGACAGTATTCTCAGCCCTAGCTTACATGTTAGTGTTTTTTATATTTAAGCACGGGGTCAAGCTAGATTGGAGTAGCATTCCTCTCATTATCAAGGAATCTATCTATTATCCAGTCGTTTTTTATAAGGAGCTAGCGCCTCATCTGCTGATACTGTCCCCTCTCTATGTTAGCTTTGCCCTAGCCTTGTTGGCTGAGGCTTTTTTTGCGCCTAAATTAGGCGGCGCATTTTGGAGGCATCCTTTTCCATACCTCGCCATATTCTACGTCAATTTTGGGGTGATAACTCTTTTTCGGACCTTTATTCTCTTTAGCCATCTTAGGCGGCACGCATTTGTACAAGAATTTTTAGAAAATACAACTTGGAAGCAGGCGATAAAAGGAATTGATATACGATTTAGTATTATTCATTGCTATATTACCGGTCTTCTCTCACATTTAGGACTTCTCTTACCTGCTCTAGCTTTTTGGCGTTTTACATCGCCGACTTATTTTAGGGAAGCTGCGCTCATTGTCTTTTACCTATTGCTACAGTCTACTTACTCTTACATGAAAGGACTGACAGAAAATGGAACGGCCATTCAAGTGGATTCTTTTTATAAATGGTTTACAAAAAATCATGAGTTTCAGCATAACTCTCGATTTTACTTTACTATATTTCACGGCCATCACCACGATGCAATTCCGTCAAGCTTGCTCGCATCTTCAGACGCCGGTTTTAATGATGGCATTAATCGCTCACTAGCAAGGCTTTGGTTTTTAAATAGCGTTATTGTTTTGCTGCTTGGTAAACAACTTAATGGCAATTTAACAGATATCTTTCTACATCAATACATACCCGGTCTTTTTCCCTATTCTCGTTTTGTGCTTGAGAAGCGAACACACCATGCTATGCACCATTACGGATCACTAAGGCCCTACGCAGCCGGAACAATGCCTTATCTTCAATATGATATCAATAATGGTTATGACATTAACAATCCATTAGCGCAGTGGTTTGCTGAAACTGCAGGGCGTTATGAAAATCTTAGTCCTACCCTCGTAGCCAACTATACACGTCCTCAAGCAGCCTATCCCTTTCCTTCAGCAATCGCATTGTCTATTTTATTTTTTCCCTAGTTGTTTGCTTCTCTTAATTAGGGAAGGAAATTCTAATTGACATGGATCAATATTAACCTGTAATAATATAGGTTGTCGTTATTCAATGCAGACTTTTAGGAGATAGCATGCAGGGAAGAACAGGATACATGGCATATGTCGCTGATGATTTTATTCTATATGTCTTTTCCCTTGTTATTTTTGGGGCGGTAGCAACGGTTGCAATACAACCCACTTGGCTATTAATGACAGTATTCTCAGCCTTGGCTTACATGTTTGTGTTTTTTATATTTAAGCACGGAGTCAAGCTAGATTGGAGTAGCATTCCTCTCATTATCAAGGAATCTATCTACTATCCAGTCGTTTTTTATAGGGAGCTAGCGCCTTCTCTCCTGGTACTGTCACCTCTCTATGTTAGCTTTGCCCTAGCCTTGTTGGCTGAGGCTTTTTTTGCTCCTAAATTAGGCGACGCATTTTGGAGACATCCTTTTCCTTACCTCACCATATTCTACGTCCATTTTGGAGTGATAACTCTTTTTCGGACCTTCATTCTTTTTGGCCATCTTAGGCGGCACACATTTGTACAAGAATTTTTAGAGAATACTACTTGGAAGCAGGCGATAAAAGGAATTGATATACGATTTAGTATTATTCATTGCTATATTACCGGTCTTCTCACCCATTTGTCACTTCTCTTACCTGCTCTAGCTTTTTGGCGGTTTACTTCGCCGACTTATTTTAGGGAAGCTGCGCTCATCGTCTTTTACCTATTGCTACAGTCTACTTACTCTTACATGAAAGGTTTGACAGAAAA
>Ga0206988_1228_pt1 | contig 12917 bp, 14 predicted proteins | sample Alteio_BWMinCont_12_FD_153263 | JGI IMG/M metagenome (GOLD analysis project Ga0206988, IMG submission 153263) | Enriched cells from forest soil in Barre Woods Harvard Forest LTER site, Petersham, Massachusetts, United States -... | ecosystem: Environmental > Terrestrial > Soil > Temperate forest >... | reverse complement strand
TGTTTGAACAGAAAAAGCAGGGAATCGTCAGCGTGTACTGCACGGCCGGCTACCCGCTCCTGGACAGCACCCGGGAGGTTATGCAGGCCCTCCAGGACGGAGGGGCTGATATGATGGAATTGGGCATGCCCTACAGCGACCCGTTGGCGGACGGTCCGGTCATCCAGGCTAGCAGCTCAAGATCGCTGGCCAACGGCATGGGCCTGCCGACGCTTTTTAAGCAGCTTAAGGGCTTCAGAGACCAGATCCGGATGCCGGTGATCCTGATGGGCTACCTCAATCCGATCCTACAATATGGAATGGAACGGTTCTGCCGGGATGCCGCAGATTCGGGAGTGGATGGACTGATCCTTCCGGATCTCCCGATATTCGAATATGAAACGATGTATGGTTCCCTTATCCGCGCTCAAGGGCTGGACTTTATCTTTTTGGTGACTCCCGAAACGCCGGACGACCGGATCCGGAAGCTGGATTCGCTGAGCAACGGATTCCTTTACGCTGTGTCTTCCTCCTCCACGACCGGAAGGGAAAAGGATATGAGCGCTCAGGCATCCTACTTTGAACGATTGCGAGCGCTCTGCTTGAAAAACCCGGTATTGGTCGGCTTCGGAATTCGGGACAGAGACAGCGCGCGCCAGGCCCAGGCAGGATCCAACGGGATCATCATCGGGACCGCATTTGTCCAGGCCTTGGGCCAGGATGGCGATATCCGGGAATTGACCCAACGATTTTTGAAACCTTTTATCAGCTAAAAGCCCGACCCATGGTTGCCATCATTCGGTACAACGCCGGAAATATCCAGTCGGTAAGCTATGCCTTCGAACGCCTCGGCGTCCCTGCCCGGGTAACCGATGATCCCGAGGAAATCCGGGGCGCGGAGCGGGTAATTTTTCCTGGTGTGGGTGAGGCGAGCTCGGCCATGCGATACCTCCGGGCCCGGGGCCTGGACCGGCTCATTCCTGACTTGAAGCAACCGGTCCTGGGAATTTGCTTGGGCATGCAATTGATGTGCCGGCATTCCGAAGAGAATGATACCGACTGCCTGGGCATTTTTGACGAATCGGTGCGACTGTTCCGTTCTTCGGATTCAGATGGACGATTGCGACACAAAGTGCCGCAAATTGGCTGGAACCAAATTTACGACCTACGCACGGACTTGTTCCGCGACGTGGCTGAAGGAAGCTATTGCTATTTTGTTCACGGTTATTATGCAGGATTGGGTGATCATACGATCGCCCGAACGGACTATATCGCGCCCTACAGCTCGGCCATCCAGCGCGGGAATTTTTACGGACTACAGTTTCATCCGGAGAAAAGTGCGGGAACCGGCGAACAAATATTGAAAAATTTTGTCGGGTCAAAGGCAGGGTGATACAACCCCATTCCATGCAAATCATTCCTGCTATAGACATCGTATCCGGACAATGCGTCCGGCTCACCCAGGGGGATTTCGCGAGGCAAAAGCGGTATAACAGATCCCCGGTCGACGTAGCCCGGTCCTTCGAAGCCGCTGGCCTGGAGCGCTTGCACCTGGTTGACCTGGACGGAGCAAAAGATGGCCGGGTGAAGAATGCCCGGGTATTGGAGGAAATCGCCCAAGCCACGGGGCTGCGAATCGATTTTGGCGGCGGCGTCAAAAGCGATGCCGATCTCCAGACCGTTTTCGATGCGGGCGCAAGCTGGGCCTCGGTGGGCAGCGTAGCCATACAGCAGGAAGAATTATTGGACCGCTGGCTTCTGAAGCATGGCCCGGACCGGTTCCTGTTGGGCGCGGACGTCCGCCAAAGGCGGGTCGCGGTAAGCGGATGGATAGAGACCACATCCTGGGAGATTCTGGATTTCATTGAGAAATACAGGACTAAGGGAATGGCCGCCATTTTTTGCACAGACATTGACAAAGACGGTTTGCTCGGGGGGCCTTCCCTGACCCTTTATCGGGATATCCTGGATCGCTTTCCCGGTCTCCCGCTGCTGGCCAGCGGCGGCATCCGGTCACTGGAGGACCTGAGCGATTTGCAACAGCTCGGGTGCACCGGCGCGATTATCGGCAAGGCGATCTACGAGGGGCAGATCACACTCGATCAATTGTCCGAATTCCAGTGAGGGGAATGCGGACCGATTTCATCATTTGCCGCCTTTGAAAGCGGCATCGAATAAACCATTCATGCTGGCCAAACGTATCATACCCTGCCTGGATATTCAGGATGGAAGGACCGTCAAAGGAATTCATTTCGAGCAACTCCGGGATGCCGGAGACCCGGTGCAGCTGGCTTCTCATTATGCTGCTCAAGGGGCTGACGAAATCGTTTTCCTGGACATCACCGCTACCCTGGAAAAAAGAAAGACCTTGTGCGAACTGGTGAGCCGGATCGCGCGGGGCATAAATATTCCATTTACCGTGGGCGGGGGAATAACTACGCCGGAAGATGTGCAGGTGCTCTTGCAACACGGCGCGGACAAGATTTCCGTGAATACAGCGGCATTCCTCGACCCCCGGTTGCTGGAACGTTTGGCGCAGGAGTTCGGAAGCCAATGTGTGGTTCTGGCGATTGACACGAAGCAGGAAGAAGACGGGAATTGGTACGTCTATTTGAACGGAGGCCGGTTGAGGACGGGCAGTCTTTGTGAGGATTGGGCCCGGACCGGTGTTTCGGCCGGCGCCGGGGAAATTTTGCTCACGTCGATGGACCACGACGGCACGCGCGAAGGGTTTGCCCTGGACATCACCCGGCGGCTGGCCGACGCGCTTCCCGTACCGGTGATCGCTTCCGGAGGCGGCGGCCGACCCGAACATTTTCTCCAAGTATTCCGGCAGGCCCACGCCGACGCCGCGCTGGCGGCGAGCATATTCCATTACAAAGAGGTATCAATCCCGGAATTGAAAGGATATTTGCAGGAGCATAATGTAGACATTCGTATATGAACCCAACCATCGATTTTAGCAAGGACCGGGACGGCCTGGTCCCGGCCATCATCCAGGATCACCTGACCGGAAAGGTCCTGATGCTGGGTTATATGAATGAAGAATCATTGAGCCGCACCCTGGAAGAGGGGAAGGTTACCTTTTACAGCCGGTCCAGGAAAAGACTGTGGACCAAGGGCGAAGAAAGCGGTCATTTCCTGCTGGTCAAGGAAGTAAGTGCGGACTGCGACGGGGATGCCCTGCTGATCAAGGCCCAGCCCCTAGGCCCTGTATGCCATACGGGCGCAGACACCTGCTGGAACGAGCAAAATCTCCGTGAGGATTTTCTGGGATACCTGGAAGAAGTCATCGCGAGCCGCCGGAAGTCCGGATCCCCCAACTCATATATCCGGCAATTGTTTGCAAGCGGAATCAATAAGATAGCCCAGAAGGTCGGAGAGGAAGCCATTGAACTCATCATCGAGTCCAAGGACCAGGACGAGCGTCTGTTCCTGAGTGAATCGGCCGACTTGCTATTTCACTACCTGGTCCTGCTTAATGCCAAAGGATATAATTTACAGGAGGTAATCGACGTTTTACGTGAACGTCACGCTGCTTCGAAAACGGTGAAACCATGAAAAAAATATATTTCGTCTTGCTCGGCCTGCCGCTATGGGCAGGCGCTCAGGCGCAGGATTCCGGATTTGTCATTCACGGCACGGTACGGGGCCTTGCCGATCGGTCCTCCGTTTTTCTTACCGATGCAAACAATCCGACCGATACACTGGCCCGGACGCGCGTCAGAGATGGCGCCTTCTTGTTGAAAGGGCGCGTACCGGAGCCGAATTTATACGAGATCAATTTTGCCGGCGCGAAAAAAAAGAGTCTCCTATTTATCGGCAACGACCACCTGACCGTAGATGGGTCGGTGGCGGACATTGCCGCGCTAACCGTCAAAGGTTCGCCTACTCAGCTGGATTTTAGAGACATGCAAAAGCAGTTCACCAGCTATTTTCAGCAACTCAACGACGTCATACAGCTGGCCAATTCTCCCGCCGGCCTGAGCAAGCGGGATTCACTGTCCTCCGTTTTTTCAATGCGGGTAGCCCAGGTGGAAATCGCCATTGATCCATTCATACGGGAGCGGAATTCTTCGCCCATCAGCGCCTTCCTGCTACTGGAAACGAGCCAGCTGCAGGATAACATTTTGTTGCTGGAAAAAAGATTCCAGGGTCTCAGTCCCGGAGTGCAGAACAGCTTTTTTGGACGGATCCTGCGCGAAAAGATCTCCGAAGGAAAAGTAGGTGCCATCGGCACCGATGAGATCGATTTTACACAAAATGACACGACCGGCAAGCCGGTCACGCTCTCATCCTTTAAAGGGAAATATGTACTCGTGGATTTTTGGGCAAGCTGGTGCCACCCCTGCCGGATGGAAAATCCCGAAGTGGTTGCGGCCTACATGCGGTTCAAGAATAAGAATTTTACGGTGTTGGGTGTCTCCTTGGACCGTAGCCGGGAGCCGTGGATCAAAGCGATTCAGGACGATAGCCTGACTTGGGTCCAGGTCAGCGATCTCCGCTTTTGGAACAATGAGGTCGCGGTGAAATACCATATTCAAAGTATTCCCCAGAATATTCTGATAGACCCATCCGGAAAAATTGTCGGCAGAAACCTGCGGGGCCAGGATTTGCAATCCACGCTTTGCGGCTTGCTGGGCTGCAACTAGGCCCCGGGCGACCATTCAATTGATGTCTTTCCCTTCCTCCAGCGTCTTTACTGCCTTTTCGACATTTGAGCGATTGGCCGGATCCGGCGCCTGCGGCAAGGCTTTCTGTGCGAATTCAAGCGCTTTTTTATAGTTGCCAATCGCCGAATATCCCCGGGCCAGTCCCATGTTGGTGGTGAAGAGGTCCGGGTGCTTATCGTAGTTCATTTTGAACACGTCATAGGCCTCCTTGTTTTTTTTCTGGGCCAGCAGCTCGCGGGCATATTGATGCAATTCAAATACATTTCCGAGCGGTGCCGCCTTTTTCATGGCAGCAACCGATTCTTCCGCGTGACCCATTTTGTCCAGCACTTGGGCTTTCGTCGCCCAGGCCTGGAATGCCTGATCACCCCCGAAATTCGCGCTCGTTGCCGTATCGGCCCAAAGAAGGGCCTGGTCGAGATTGGTGTTATGCTGGACGCACCATTGCGCGGCCTGCGCCCAGGATTCCCAAAGAAAACCCAGGCTGCTGCGGAGTTCCCGGCGGAAAGCGGCCACTTCGGTTGCCGGGAGGTCCACGCTCACGGTAAAGGGGATCATCAGTTTCTCCCATTGGAGGGCGACGGTTGCGGAATTTTCGGACTCATGAGTAAACTCGTACTTCAGCCATTCCACGTTCTGATCAATTGCCTGCGGTTTGACCTTTACGCGCAATTGGTCCTCCTGGGGATCATAGAAAAAACTTCCCCAGGCGCTCGCATTGCGGGAAAAGATCAACGTGCATTCCTGCGGATCATACGCAATGAAAAAGCCATACTTGCCGGCAGGGAGCGCCTGGCCATCGATCATCACATCGGTGCTGCATTCAAAGGTCGTGTTCTCATTGGCTCCGGCTCTCCAGGGTGCCGACTTGCTGTTGCCAAAACCCAAATCGTTGAAACCCGGCTGAATCAGCTGTCCCCAAATCTTGCCTTCCCGGCCTTTAACCCCAGGGCGGTCATAGTGGATCGTTATATCGGTGATGCCTATGCGTTCTGAAACGGAGGCCTTTTTATTACCACCGTCCGGAGTGGTGGTCAGCAGTTGTGCCTGTGTTCCGAAGAGAAGGCAGAAGCAAAACGGGATAGCCAGGCATGCCCGGATAGAATTAATTTTCATGTGCAAGTTTTTATGATGACACAAGCGGAATCTGGACGAGCCAAATATATAAGGAGATTTTGCGGGTTCCGGTGAATTTACACCTATGCGGTCCCTGGAGGATATAAAGCCGGAAATGAGGATGGGTGGCGCTGGAATGCGGCGGGTGTTCGAACGGACATCAGATGGCTTCGCGCCGGCCACTGGCGATGCTTCGGTAAATCGCTTCGACCACTTTCAAATCCTTCAAGCCCTCTTCACCCGCCACGCTCGACGCTTTGTTTTGCCGGACGCAGGCGGCGAAATCATCCAATTGGCGGGCTTGCTGGTGGACATTGGGATCAAAGGTCATCGGCCCCTGGCTGGTTGCGCCTTCCATGCCGCCGTAGCGGTAGGCTTCCGTCAATTGAAACCAACCTTTTTCTGCTTGCACTTTAAGGTGGTTCCAGTTGGCGTTGTAACTCGATCGCCCCTGAGCTAATGCGCCTCCGGGAAATTCCAGCGAATAGTAGATGGTCTCATCCACCTCCTTAAACAAATCCGGCCTTGTTTTTTCTTCCCTGGCCGATACATGGGTGGGCTCTTCTCCGGTGCAGTACCGGGCTCCCTGAATGGTGTAGACGCCCATGTCCATGAGCCCTCCGCCTCCGGCCAGAGCCTTCTTCAACCTCCACACATTCGGATCACCTCCCCACACGAAGCCGTTGGCGCAGTCGATTTGGCGGATTTTTCCGAAAATCCTCTGCTGGCCCAGCCGCATCATTTCCTGGGTGAACGGTTCAAAATGCAAACGGTAACCGATAGACAAGAGACGACGGTTGCCTTGGCAGGCATCAATCATGTCCTGGCATTCCAGAACAGACAGCGCCATGGGCTTTTCGCAAATCACGTGTTTGCCGGCCTTTGCCGCCCGAATGCTGAATGGCTTATGCAGGAAAACCGGCAGCACCACATATACGATGTCGATGGCTGGATTATCCGCCAGCCGATCGAAGGTTTCATAATTGTAAATATTGGCTTCGGGAATCCCGTATCGTTGCGACCAGGCCTTGGCTTTAGCCGGAGTGCCGGTAACAATGCCGGCAAGATAACAGTTGCGGGTAAATGAAAAGGCCGGGGCCAATTCGTTGGTCGCGTAATTGCCGAGCCCTACCAGGGCGATTCCCAGTTTTTTCTCCTGGGCTTTTCCCATTGCCAATGCGCCAAGTTGGGGCGTGAGCACGCCGGCGCCCAGGCCGAGCGAAAGGTTACGCAAGAATCGGCGCCGGGAAAGATTGGTTGACTGATTCATGACAAGAAATTTGGATGCATGAATTATAGCTATACGGAAAGATAGGGCAAAAGCAGAACAGAAAACGGCATCTGTTACGGGCGAAGCTGTCTTTGGTAGAGTTGTATCGCATTTTCGAATCCTAAGTACAAGGCGTCGCAAATCAAGGCATGGCCGATAGAAACTTCCTGCAGCCCTTCGATTTCCCGCGCGAAAAAGCCCAGATTGTTCAAATCCAGGTCGTGGCCGGCATTCAGGCCGAGGCCAAGCTTTCCGGCTTGCAACGCTGCATTCCGGTATGGTTTTATGGCTTTTTCCGGGGCGCTCTTAAATTCCCGGGCGTAGCCTTCGGTATACAGCTCGACCCGGTCGGTTCCCGTCTCAGCCGCCCCATCGAGCATGCGGGGTACCGGATCGACGAACAGGGAAACGCGTATACCGGCCTGGCGAAAGATCCGCACCATCTCGGTCAGGTAATCGCGGTGGGCGATGGTGTCCCAACCATGGTCGGAAGTAAGCTGCTTATCGGCATCGGGTACTAGTGTAACCTGAGTCGGCTTTGCCTCCAGCACGAGGTCGATGAATTTTCTTTCCCGGCAGTTGCCTTCAATATTGAATTCAGTCCGGATAGCCTTTTTGATGTCAAATACGTCCGCATAGCGGATATGGCGTTCATCCGGACGGGGATGCACGGTTATCCCATCGGCTCCAAAGGATTGTGCGTCCCTTGCTGCTTTCACCAGGTCCGGATTGTTTCCCCCGCGGCTGTTGCGTAAGGTGGCAAATTTGTTGATGTTTACGGAAAGCTTGACCATGCGGCAAAGGTACTGCGCAAGCCAACAGAAGGACGGGCCCAGATGGCTCAACCCGCCAGGTATCCGGCGAATGCCCCCACGGGTCATAGCCAGCGCCAAAAAAAAAGGAGCTTCGATAAGCTCCTTCAAAATGCCCTATGAAAGCGTCCAATTCGTTGGTTATGGCTTGGTAATTTGTGTGCTGTAGAGGTTGCGGCCGAAGGGATTTCGGACATCCAGGAAGTAGGAGCCGGAGGCTAGGGTTTCCAGATTCGCCAGCGGAATGCTATTCATGCCTTCGGTAAGATTTACGCCCAGCATCCGCAGGATCGTTCCGGAGAGGCCGGAAAGACTGATGATGCAATAATCTTCCGCGGTCGCATGAATCTCAACGGTGACTATATGAATGAATTCATGAGGATAAGAAGTTATCCGGGTAGTCATGGGTATGGCTTTATAAGTTAGTAAGCTTAAGGCTCAGGCTATTTCTGTCTCCAAAGCTGACGGGGATCCTGGTCGTGTATACGCACCGGGATAGGAATCAGGCTCAGGCCATGGTTCTGTTCCAGCTGATTACGCTGCAGGTACTCGTTAGGCTTAGGGATGAAGAGGGCTTCCAGGATCGTTGCAAGATTACGTTTCATAAGGTTGATTTTCCCCTATAATTACTATAATCCAGCCAAAGATATAATTTATTGATTTTGAATATGTTATGATTAATTAATCAGCTGAATCTTTCCCAGGAATGGACAGTTTCTGTTGGTTTTTGGAATCTTCGGATCGGGGCGGCCCGGCGGCCATTTTCGCTAGAAACGGGCGATTAGCTTCACATTCAGTAAACGGGGCGTAAGTCGCTGAGGCATAGCATAAACTGTATTGCTGAAGTCCTTGATCAGCAAATACGAGATCGTGTTTTCTCGGTCAATGACATTGAACACTTCCAAAGTAGCCCAGATACTCTGGAAATTCCGGAAGGGGCTGTGGCTTCTCCGGGCGGCCTTTTCGGCGTCTAGCAGTAAAGCACTGAACCCCAGATCTATACGGATGTAGGGATCTATGATCAGCGCATTTCGATACTTAACACTTCCTGGTATATTGAAGGGGAGGTTACTCCCATAGAGAAAATTCAGGTAGACCTTGAGGTTTTTGTTGGTAGCCAGATAATCCTGGATAAACATGCCGAAAGTAAGGAGACGGTCGGTAGGCCGGCGCACCCAGCCTTGCTTCACCAATACGCTGTCCACGGGCCGGTTCTGCGAATCCAGAGTATAATTGTAATAATACGCATTGGAGATTTTTTCCATGGTTCGCATGATGCCCAGGCTTATCCAGCTTTCTGCATCCTTGACGAGTTGCCCGAAAAGACGCATATCAATCCCGGTGGCAAAGGCGCGGGCATCGTTTTCTCCAAAATACTGGATCCGCACATTGTCAATGTCATAGGGCACGACGTCCCACATCCCCTTATAGTAGGCTTCGGTCGTAAAGCGATATGGCCGGTCCCCCGCGGTAAAATTGTAATCCCATCCGGCGCTCAGCTGCCAGCTGCGCTGGGCTTGCAAGTTTTCGTTCAGCGTTCCGTCGGGACGCTGCATTTCCCGATAGAAAGGAGGCTGATCATAGATCCCGAGCGCGGCGCGATAGATGATATCTTTTCGGGCGTTTTTCGGCTTCCAGGAAATTCCCACCCGGGGCGACAGCAGGAGCTGGTGATTGAGGGTATTGTAGTTGAATCGGATCCCACCCTGCATGGTGATGCCGCTGGAGTCGGCCAGGGAAAGATTATCCTGGAGAAAACCGGAGAACCGACCGATGTTTAGGCTGGAGGCGCCGTTGAGGTAGCTGTACAGGTTGAGGGCACCAGGAGTATACAGCAGGGAATAACCGGCCGAGTCTTCCATTTCCCACTCATGCAACTGACCGTGGACCACCTGATCTTCAGCGCTCAACCCCCATTGCAGGAAATGCTTCCCCAGGTCAAGGTACCCTTTGTGAGTAGCGTTCCATACGGTGATGTCCAGGCGGTCTCTGGCAAAAGTCTGGTAAGTGCCCGCCCCCAGGGGATTGGTGATCAGGCCGTAGTCGGAACTGCTTTTGTCAAAGTCCCTTTCGCCGAACAGATAATCTCCGGTGATGTCGTTGGACTGGACTTCATTATCCTCAAACCGGGATACCATCCATTTCAACCGCAGTTTTTGGGTTTGCTGATGCGTATAGGCAAGACCCAGCAGATTGGTCTGGTACCGGTCGAGCTCCTGGCCGGCGAATGCGATGTCCAGCGCCAGGTCCTGCGTGAAAAAGGGAGAGAAAACCGAAGAGGTCAACTGACTGTATTGCGGGATCAACGCAAAACTGGTCTTGGAATAAACGCCCATGAACTCCAGGGCGTCGCGATCCGAGATTTGGTAAGTCAGCAAAGCCTGAATGTCCGCCGAAGAGGGAATATAATTTCCCTTGGTGTCCTGGCTGCTGACGAGGCTTTTGTTAGTCCGGTTCCGGACACCGAGCAGCCAGCTGAACTTTTTCCTTGCAGCCACTCCTTCCAGTTCCAGTCCCTGTTCCAGGATACCGAGATAAGCCGAACCGCCGAAGGCCTGCGGATGCCTATATTGTATGTCCAGGACAGAAGACATTTTGTCTCCGTATTTAGCCTGAAACCCTCCTTCATAAAAGTTCACACTCTTGGTCATTTCCGGATTAATGAAGCTGAGCCCTTCCTGCTGGGCGTTGCTGACCAAGTAAGGCCGGAAGACTTCGAAGTCGTTGACGTAAATCAGGTTTTCATCGTAGTTTCCACCGCGCACCGAATATTGAGAAGTCAATTCGTTATTGGATCCGACAAATACTTTGATCAGGCTCTCGATTCCACCCGTCGGCGAAGGGATATTGATGGCATCCCTGGGATTAATCCGGATCAGACCGGCTTCTTTTCTTTCCCGTTGGTCGGTAACGAGCACTTCCTGGAGCGGCCGGCTGCCCCTGGTCATCCGCACGATAATCTTTTCTTCTTCTCCCTCGTTCATCAGGAAGTTCCTCTGCTCGGCATCATATCCGGCAAAGCTGAACATCAGCGCGAATGCCTTGTCCGCCGGCACGCGTATGCGGAATATCCCAGAATCGTTGCTGGCTACTCCCGTCGTCCTTCCCAGAATAACAACGGAAACTCCTGGCATTGGATGGCCGGTTTCGTCAAATAAGGTTCCGATAACTAGGGCTCCCTTTTTCTGTGCGGCGGCTAGACCGACTAGGAGGAAGGCAAAAAGGGTAAGCAGGGGCCGTGGGAAGTTCAAGCCGCGGTGATTTTGAGGATTAGGTAGCCAGGAAATTCCCTTCCGGCCTGGCCGTCATCTGAACCGGTTAGCGGTCTCGCCGGATGGAAATATTTCTGCCGTCAGGCAAAGTTATCCATTTGCGCAGGTCCATGTCTTTTAGCTACAATAAATTTTTGGCTTGGCTCGAGAAGACCGGAAAGGAAATATCGGAAGGCAATGCCTATTTCGTCACCTTGCCGATCCGCAGAAAGATCGGGAAAAAGAATTCATGAATTGCCTCCTCGTTCCAGATCGATTGCCATTTTTCAATATACGGGTCTACGGGGTCGTCCCCCCGGCTGTTGCGGTAATTCTGAACGCTGGACCAGCTGCGGAAAAACCCCAGCAAGTCATCAATGGCCCAATGCACTTCACTGATGAATTCCCGGGCAGGCAGTGGATCAAAGGCAAAGGAAACCGTGCGATAGGATTCTTCTACGTACCGGCGTTCCGGATCCCAGTATTCGCGCAGGCTTTCGTAGAATTCCCGGATCAGTCGGTTGAATTGGGGATTTGCGGACTGGACCAGGTTATAACCCCAGGCGGCAACAATCGCCCCCTGCCGTCCCACCCGGGTGGCTTCCCGATGGAAGGCAGCGAATGGTAGCCAATGATAAGCTTGTGCGATGGTGATCAAGTCAAAATAATCATCCGGGAAAGCAGTCGATTCCGCTGCGGATACGGAATACCGGATGGCTGGGCAGGCCACGGCCTGGGCAATTTGCTGCGTACTCCAATCCGTTGCCATGACTTCTTCAAAGTGGGGCGCGAGCAGCGTTGCGGCCTGGCCATTTCCTGTAGCACAATCCCAGGCCCGGGTCCTGCCATTGGTAAACGAAAGGATGAATTCGATGAGCTCTGGCGGATATCCTGGCCGATAACGGGAGTACGTAGTTGCTTGCGTTGAGAACAGGTCCTTCGGCATTCGGTCAAGAATCAGATTTCTTTGAGCTGGGCAATGGTCTTTTTAGGGTCAGTGGAAGAAAATACCGTGTTGCCGGCTACTAGCACGTCGGCTCCTGCCCGCACGATGCTTTCCGCGTTTTCGAGGGTCACTCCTCCATCCACTTCGATCAGTACGTGGAGGCCTCGTTCATGGATCATTCGCTTGATCTGCCGGACCTTCTGAAGCGTGTGGGGGATAAATTGCTGGCCGCCGAATCCGGGGTTTACGCTCATCACCAGCACCATATCCAGGTCCGGGAGAATATCCTGGAGCAAATCCACCGGTGTGTGCGGATTAACGGCCACGCAGGCCTTCATGCCCAGACTTTTGATTTGCTGAATATTGCTGTGCAGGTTTCGGCAAACTTCCCAATGGACACTGAGCATATCCGCGCCTGCCTTGCGGAAATCGGCGGCAAGTTTTTCAGGTTCTTCGATCATCAGGTGGACGTCGCAGGGTTTGCGGGCGATCTTCCGAATATGCTCAATAACCGGAATCCCGTAGCTGATATTCGGTACAAACCGGCCGTCCATCACATCCAGGTGGAACCAGTCCGCTTCGCTTTCGTTTACCATCCTGCATTCCGATTCGAGGTGCAGGAAATCGGAAGCCAGCATGGAAGGTGCAACGATCGGCATGGGGTTGGTTTTAATTCGATCCGGTAAAACGCTGCAAAAATAGTCAGGCCGAAAGGCTTGAACAAATCAACCCTTGACCCTCCTCAAAGCTTCCCGCGCCTGAGCAAAGTCTTTGTCCAGGGCAAGCGCCCGTTCATAGTTCAACGCTGCCTCTTCGGTCTGGTGGTTCATCTCATAGCAGCGCCCGGCCCAATAGTAGGCGTCCGGAGAG
>Ga0206988_1226_pt1 | contig 13259 bp, 14 predicted proteins | sample Alteio_BWMinCont_12_FD_153263 | JGI IMG/M metagenome (GOLD analysis project Ga0206988, IMG submission 153263) | Enriched cells from forest soil in Barre Woods Harvard Forest LTER site, Petersham, Massachusetts, United States -... | ecosystem: Environmental > Terrestrial > Soil > Temperate forest >... | reverse complement strand
AGGGACTCCTATGTAATAAAACATGAAAATAATGATAGCTACGTACTTTTTGTAGAAAATCAGTTAAGAAATTTGGGCAAAGGCCACATCAGCGGAGCTTGCGAGTACCAAACCTGGGCGTTGGCTTATTTAAAGCACGATTTTGGCCGCATATTAATAAGGCGGGAAACTCTTGCCGATAAAATAATTGAGCTGATCCACCCTGTTGAGCTTGATTTTGCGGAAGACAAAGCCTTTAGCGATACATTTTATGTATTGATAAATGACCATGAAAAAGCTATTACCGGGATAAACCGCAATTTCCGCAATGTGGTGATGGATGTTCGGGAAGATGATTTTGTAATAGAGATAGTTGAGCATACCCTTATTATTGGCAACCACAAACCGGTATCGCCTGAAAAAGCTATTTATATGGCCGAATTTGTATCAAGGCTGTGTACAACCTGCGAGTAGTTTTGTTAAAATAATTAAAAATCGGGTTATATATTCCTGATATGTTTTATTATTTTAGAACCCGAAACCTTACACTCAATAAAACCTATACCACACAATGAAAAAATTAACAAGAAACGAACTGAAAAATGTTACAGGCGGTTTACAGGACCCGCCGCCAGGATGCTTTTGTTTTATTCCTGAAGAGGGACCCGGAGGTGGATTAGATCCGATTTCTTGTTCCCTTGGCCTTAATCCCGAACTGTATTGCCCTGCCAGCCAGCTTTTAGGATGCTGCTAAGGTAAACCAACACAAGCTTTGTCAGCCTTTAAAAAGTTGACAAAGCTCATTATTCTGACTGAATTGCATTAAGATTGGATATAACCTGTTGGTAGACTATCGCTATTTAACGTGCCCCTCTTTGGTAGGTGCCTCAACAAATTCTTTTAGCACCGGGCTATTTCTGTCAACCTTTTGGATATTGGGATTGGCATAATCGTTTTCTACCAATCCATCACGCATCCGTACAATGCGGTGCGCATGCAGGGCAATATCTTCTTCGTGTGTTACCAATATAATAGTATTGCCCCTGGCGTGGATATCTTCAACCAATCCCATTATCTCAATTGAGGTTTTGGTATCAAGGTTACCGGTAGGCTCATCAGCTAATATAATTGATGGGTTATTGATCAGCGCGCGGGCTACGGCTACACGCTGACGCTGGCCGCCTGATAGCTCATTGGGCTTATGATCCATACGATTACCTAAACCTACATTCTCCAAACTCTTCTTTGCGCGGGCCTGCCTGTTTTCTTTATTAATACCAGCGTAAACCAGCGGAAGGGCCACATTATCCAAAGCTGTGTTACGCGGCAGCAGATTAAACGTTTGGAATACAAAGCCTATCTCCGTATTTCTAACTTCAGCCAGCTCGTTATCTGTCATGTGGCTTACGTCAATGCCATTTAAAATATACTCACCTTTGGTAGGTGTGTCAAGGCACCCAAGAATATTCATCAGGGTTGATTTGCCCGAACCTGAAGGCCCCATCAATGCAACAAATTCTCCCTTTTTAATAGTCAGCGTAACAGATTTTAGGGCATGAATTATTTCAGTGCCAATAACATATTTACGTCCGATATCTTTAAGGGTGATAAGTGGTTCCATACTTTTTCTTGGTTTGACTGTAGTGAGGTATGTTTTGTTACAGGTAGAAGTCAGAAAAGTCGGAAAGTCCGGAAGTCCGAAAGATTATTTGATCATCTTATTACTCAACATTTAATTTTTCGTCTTTCCGGACTTTACTGACTTTCGGTCTTCCCGACTTTATTAACTTTCAGACTTCAAATCTATCACCTTAGCCACTAAAAAATAATCATCGTCATGTTTAGGTGCATTTTGTAAAGCTTCCTGGTGAGTTACCTGCTGCTTAACTATATCCTCTCTTAAAACGTTTACTTCATTGGTCATATAAACAAGCGGTTCAATGCCCGAAGTATCAATTTCATTAAGCTTAGCCATAAAATCAAGGATCTTGCTCATATCCTTTATCATTTCCTGCTTTTCGTCGCCACTAAGCTCCAAACGGGCAAGGTGTGCTATTTTATCAACTGTTTCCTGGTCAATGGTCATGCTTCCTGCAATTTTTGTTTAATAATTTCGTGAACCTCATCCCGCAATGTATCGGCGTCATCTATAGTTAAATGAGCCGTTTCAATGGGTTTGTGTACAAATATATCACAAATGCCCGGCCTGCTACCATATTTACTCCCCGTATCCCATAAAACTTTCCAGGTATTAGGCGCCGTTATAGGGATAATAGGCACTTTCAATTCAATAGCCAAACGGAATGCCCCGTTTTTAAAGGGGTATAAAGTTGGCGGATAATCATCCGGAATAGTTGCTTCGGGAAAAATAACTACGCTTACCCCCTTATTTATTCTTTCGGCTGCGGTTTTAAAAGCCCGGAATGATGACATTTTACTATCCCGGTTCACAGTAATATCTATCGTTCTGAAAAAGAAACCAAGCACCATATTACTCAGTAATTCTTCTTTACCAATAAAACAGTGATTATTTTTCATAGCCAGGTTAATAGCAGATACATCAAGGTTTGAGGTATGATTGCCACAAATAATATAGGTACGTTTCCAGTCGACCGGCGCTTCATAATCAACATTAAAAAATATGCCCGAAATAAGGGTGCTGCAAAAAATGATGAACCGCCTGAAACCGTTAATATACTTATACCGCGATTGCCTGCGCGACAAAAAATATAAAACAGGCCAAACCAATAAAAAAAAGAAAGCTACACTATACCTGTAAAAATGGGTATGGATTCTTTTTAAGATGAGTTTCATGGCCATCAAAAATATGAAAAAGTTGAGTATTTAGAGATTAGAGGCCAGAGATTGGAGATTAGTTTTTAAACCCGGCTAATGCGCTTATAAATGATATCATAAATTTCGTCTTTTAATTTATCCACATCATCTTCGGTCAGGTGTGCTGTTTCAACAGGCTTATGCACGTGAATTTTACAGATCCCCGGGCGTGTGCCATATTTTGTTCCATCGTCCCAAAACTTTTTCCAGGTGTTTGATGAAGATACCGGAATAATAGGGATTTTATGATCAATGGCCAGCTTAAACGGACCGTTTTTAAACTCATGCAGGGTTGGCGGGTAATCATCACTTATTTTCCCTTCGGGGAAAATAATAAGCGTAATGCCCGCCTGAAGTTTTTCAGCAGCTTTTTTAAAAGCTCTGAATGATGACATTTTACTATCCCGGTTAACAGGGATATCAACGGAACGAAAAAACAACCCGGTTACCAGTCCATCCTTTAATTCTTCCTTCCCCATAAAGCTGCAATTGCCGTTTACCAATACGCACATTGCCGAAATATCGAGGTTTGAAGTATGATTGGGGCAAACAATATAGGTTTTGCTCCAATCTATAGGTTGTTCATAATCAAAGCGATAAAAAAAACCTGCAAGCGCCGAACTGAAAACAGCCCAGATGCGTCTGAAACGGTTCATATTTCGGTACCCGGCAGGCTTAAGGGAAAAATACTTAAATAGCGGCCAGAATAAAAAGTATGATAAGGCCACGCTAAGTACATATATATAATTGTGTACTTTCTTTAAGATCAATTTCATCACCATCAAAAATATAAAAATTACTTACTTTCGCGCCATGGAAACTGTTGTTAGTGGTATTCGTTCAACCGGGAACTTACACTTAGGAAATTATTACGGGGCAATACAAAACTTTGTAAAAATGCAGCATGAATATAACTGCTATTTTTTTATTGCCGATTTGCATTCGTTAACTACGCACCCTACCCCTGCCGATCTGCATGGGAACGTAAAGCAGGTGCTGGTTGAATATTTGGCCGCAGGTATTGATCCTGAAAGAGCTACCATTTATATACAATCGGATGTGCCGGAGACCTCGGAACTATATCTTTATTTAAATATGAACGCCTATTTGGGCGAGTTGGAGCGTGCAACATCTTTTAAGGATAAAGTGCGTGCAAATCCCGATAATGTAAACGCGGGATTATTGACTTACCCGGTGTTAATGGCTGCCGATATTATTCTTCACAAGGCAACAAAAGTACCTGTTGGTAAAGACCAGGAACAACACCTGGAAATGTCACGCACATTTGCCAACCGCTTTAACAGGCTTTATAATAAGGATTATTTCCCCGAACCTTATGCTTTCAACTTTAGCGATAACCTGGTAAAGATCCCGGGACTTGACGGTAAAGGAAAAATGGGTAAATCGGAAGGTGAAGGGAATGCGGTTTACCTTTCAGACTCTCCGGAAATTATCCGCAAAAAAGTTATGAGGGCAGTTACTGACGGTGGCCCCACAGCTGATAACCAGGAAAAACCTGTAGAGATCCAAAACCTGTTCGATATTATAAAAGTTGTTTCATCTGCCGATACTTATGAGCATTTTGATAACCTTTATAATACCTGCCAGATCCGCTATGGCGACCTTAAAAAACAACTTGCCGAAGATATAATTATTGCCACAGCTCCTATCCGCGAGAAAATCAATGATATATCACAGGATGCATCGTACCTGCGCCAGGTTGCGCGCCATGGAGCTATAAAAGCACGCGAAAGCGCATCAAAAACCATTAAGGAAGTAAGAGAAATTATAGGATTCAAGAGTTTTTAAGTTGGTTGATGGTTCATAATTCATGGTAAAATTTATATAAAGTTGATAGTTCATAGTTCATGGTGTATATTAGTCGGGATTTCATTTTCGGCTCATGAAGTTGATTTGTTAAATATAAATACCATGAACTATCAACTATGAACCATGAACTGCTTATGAACCATTAACCATGAACTAACATGCACATTGCTATTGTAGGAAACATAGGCGCCGGTAAAACTACCCTTACCGAATTACTGGCAAAAAATTACGGCTGGGATCCATTGTATGAAGCGGCTGATAACAACCCATACCTGGAAGATTTTTACAGCGACATGAAACGATGGAGCTTTAACCTGCAGATCTACTTTTTAAATACCCGTTACCGCCATATCATTGATATTCAGAAAAACGACCATAACATTATCCAGGATCGTACCATTTATGAGGATGCTTATATTTTTGCAGAAAACCTGCATGATATGGGTTTGATGACCACCCGCGATTATGAAAATTATGCAGCCATATTTGATAACATAACGGAGTTTATAAAACCACCCGATCTGCTTATTTATCTGAAAGCATCAGTACCTACCCTGGTTAACAACATCCAGCGCAGGGGCCGTGAATATGAATCAGGTATCCGTCTTGATTATTTATCAAAACTGAACGACAAGTATGATAAATGGATAAAAGGTTACAAACTGGGCAAGCTGCTGATAATTGATAAAGACAACATTGATTTCGCCAACAATACTGAAGACCTTGCTACGATTGTGCAACTGGTTGAGAGGGAACTCAATGGCCTTTTCTAGGTCAAAAGTGTTGTAAAGGTTGTAGTTGTTGTAAACGTTAGATTTTATATTATTTACAACTTACTACAACCCTTACAACTCACTACAACATTTACAACCTCATAAAAATGCAAATCCTCGGTATCATCCCAGCACGCTTCGCCTCAACCCGTTTTCCGGGTAAGCCATTGGTGGATATTGCGGGTAAAAGCATGATCCAAAGGGTTTATGAGCAGGCAAAAAAATGCATTCATTTAACGGAAGTTATTGTTGCAACAGATGATACCCGCATTTATGACCATGTACTCAACTTTGGCGGCGTTGCCATAATGACCTCGGCCGACCATCAAAGCGGTACTGACCGCTGTGCAGAAGTAGCCCTGCAACACCCGAGATATAATGTGATCATCAATATTCAGGGTGATGAGCCCTATATCGACCCTGAACAGATCAGCAAAGTAGCTTCCTGTTTTAATAATACCGATACACAGCTTGCTACCTTAGTTAAGAAGATTCAAAATGAGCAGGAGCTATTTAATGTAAATTCGCCAAAGGTGGTTATCAATAAACTATCCGAGGCTGTTTACTTTTCCCGCTCACCACTCCCCCACATCCGCGGGCAGGAACAACAAAACTGGCTGAGCCATTTCACCTACTTTAAACATATTGGTATTTATGGCTATCGTGCCGATGTTTTGCAGGAAGTAACTAAACTCCCGGTATCACCCTTGGAAAAAGCTGAAAGCCTGGAACAATTGCGCTGGATCGAAAATGGTTATCGCATTAAGGTTGCTGAAACTGAACTGGAAACTTATGCAATTGATACGCCGGAAGATTTGGCTAATTTGAAGATGGGTTGATTTGATGATTTGAAGATTAAATACCGCCACTCAATTCATCATCAAATTTTCTAATTACCAAATTTTCAAATCCAATCTCTTTCAACACTTACAACCTTTTCAACAATTACAACTTCTACAACTTATCCCCAATAATTTTCTTACTTTTGTATCCCGTACACAAACAATTTGTTCCGGCCTGAAATCCGGGCCAAACACACAAAAATCATGACTAAATATATCTTTGTTACGGGTGGCGTTACCTCATCGTTGGGGAAAGGAATTATCTCCGCTTCTTTAGCCAAACTTCTTCAATCACGCGGTTACCGTGTAACTATTCAAAAATTCGACCCTTATATTAATATCGACCCCGGAACATTAAACCCCTATGAACACGGGGAATGCTATGTTACTGAAGACGGAGCCGAAACTGATCTTGACCTTGGTCATTATGAGCGTTTTTTAAATACCCCAACATCAAAGGCTAACAACATTACTACCGGCCGTATCTATCAAAATGTGATAAATATGGAACGCGAAGGTAAATTTTTGGGTAAAACCGTACAGGTTGTACCACACATTACCGACGAAATAAAAAGAAACTTCCGCATCCTGGGCGAAAGCGGCGATTATGATATTGTAATAACCGAATTAGGTGGTACTGTAGGTGATATTGAATCATTACCATACATTGAGGCTGTAAGACAGTTCAGGTGGGAAGTTGGTTCAGGTAATTCACTGGTGATCCATTTAACGCTAATTCCTTTTCTTGCTGCCGCAGGCGAGTTAAAGACCAAACCTACCCAGCACTCTGTAAAAATGTTGCTTGAATACGGAATTCAGCCTGATATATTGGTTTGCCGTACCGAACATCATTTAAATACCGACATCCGTAAAAAAATAGCATTATTCTGTAATGTTAATATAAACGCAGTAATAGAATCAATTGATGCTCCATCAATTTATGATGTGCCATTGCTGATGCTTAAAGAACAGCTTGACAAAACAGTGCTTACCAAACTAAAGCTTCCTCATAAAATTGAACCGGAGCTGGTAAACTGGAAAGACTTTTTGGGCCGTTTAAAAAACCCGACCTCAGAGGTAAAAATAGGTTTGGTGGGTAAATATGTTGAATTGCCTGATGCTTACAAATCTATTGTTGAGTCGTTTATCCATGCAGGTGCTAAAAATGAATGCAAGGTAAAAGTTGAATACATCCCATCAGAACAATTAACCCCCGGGAATGCCGTTGATAAGCTAAAAGGATTACACGGTGTATTGGTTGCCCCCGGTTTTGGAGAGCGTGGTTTTGAAGGTAAAATTGAGGCTATCCGTTACGTACGTGAAAATAATATTCCGTTTTTTGGGATCTGTCTTGGTATGCAATGTGCCGTTGTTGAATTTGGCCGTAATGTTTTAGGGTTAAAAGATGCCAGCAGTACCGAAATGAATCCTGAAACTCCATACCCCGTAATAAATATGATGGAGGAGCAAAAGAAAGTTGTTAATAAAGGTGGCACCATGCGCCTGGGAGCTTATGCCTGCGATTTGAAAAAAGGCAGCAAAGCCGAGAAGTTTTATGGCAAAACACGCATCAGCGAGCGCCACAGGCATCGTTATGAGTTTAATAATGAGTATTTAAAAGATTATGAAAATGCAGGTTTAGCGCCATCCGGCTTTAACCCTGAAAACGACCTGGTTGAAATAGTTGAGCTTAAAAATCACCCGTTTTTTGTTGGCGCGCAATTTCATCCCGAATTAAAATCAACAGTTGCAAATCCGCACCCACTTTTTATTAACTTTGTCGCCGCTTCAATGGCGTATGCACGTAAGCAATAGATATTTGTACTACAATTAGAAATGGATAAAAATACTTTTACAGGATTATTCCTGATCATGATTATAATGGGGGCTTCATTCTTCTTTATGAAGCCCGATGAAGCTGCCCTTAAGAAAGAGAGAATTCAGGCCCATGCTGATTCTATTAAAAGAGGCCAGATTAAATCACCGGCAATCACTACAGCAAAATATGTTGATACATCAAAAGCAAAAGTAGCAGCAGTAAATAAACCGGTTGATTCTGCACTTTTAAAAAGCCCTTTTGGCGCAACAACAATTGGCAGCGAAAAATTTGTTACAATTGAAAATAAAGACATCCGCGTAAAACTAAGCACACAAGGCGGCAAAGTATATTCGGTTGAATTAAAAGAGTTTAAAACCTTCGACAAAAAACCACTTGTTTTATTCGATGGTCCCAAAAATCATTTCGGCTTAACCTTTAGCGCAGGCAATAGCAGCATAAATACTGATAAACTTTATTTTACACCAACTGCCGGCGATCTGCAGGTTGCTGAAAAAGACTCTGGGAGTGTTACCATGCGTTTAAGCTATAGCCCTACGCAATATATTGATTATGTATACTCGCTAAAAGGCACAGGCTATAAACTTGGTTTAACCGTAAAGTCAACCGGGTTAGACCAGGTAATTGCTAACAGCAATACAATTAACATTAACTGGGCATCAGGCGCCCGCAAACAAGAAAAGGATATTGAGCAGGAACGCAGGTATTCAACTGTATCCTATAACAATACCGATAACGAAAATGATTACCTGAGCGAAACAAAAGATGATCAGAAAGAGATCAGCGATAAAAAGATCCAGTGGGTATCATTCAAGGCGCATTTTTTCTCAAGCGGATTGATTGCTAAACAAGGCTTTAATAAATCAAGCCTGGCTGTAAACACTGATGTTACGGATACAACTACCGTTAAGCAAATGAGTGCTAACCTTGTGCTGGCTAAAAGCGCTGACGGAACGTTCCCTGTAGAATTTTATTTTGGACCTAACAGGTTTTCAACTTTAAAAGACCAGGGATATGGTTTGGAAAAACAAATTGACCTTGGATGGGGGCCGTTAAAATACATTAACCGTTTTGCAGTACTACCGGTATTTAACATACTGAAAAAGTTTAACTGGAACTATGGCTTAATCATATTAGCCCTAACCATTGTACTTAAGCTGGTTTTATCGCCGCTTACTTACAAATCATACCTTTCAATGGCTAAAATGCGGGTTTTAAAGCCTGAGATGGATGAAATTAAAACAAAGGTTGGCGAGGATAATCCTACACTATTACAGCAGGAATATTTAAAGCTTTACAAAAAAGCCGGTGTAAATCCATTAGGCGGATGCTTGCCATTGCTGATCCAAATGCCTATTGTAATTGCCTTTTTCCGCTTTTTCCCAAGCTTATTTGAGTTGCGGGGACAAAGCTTTTTATGGATGCATGATTTATCGACATACGATTCAATGGTTACATTTCATGCTAATATTCCATTTATTGGTAACCACATAAGCCTGATGTGTTTGTTGATGACGATATCAACTCTTATCTATACTTACTTTAATAACCAGATCTCGGGTGCTACAGGGCAAATGAAATATATTGGCTATATCACCCCTATTATGTTCATTGGCTTTTTGAACAGCTACCCTGCTGGCTTAAATTATTACTACTTTTTGGCCAACATGATGACTTTCTTACAGCAATACATTATTCGTTTAATGGTTGATGATAAAAAGATCCATGCACAGATCCAGGAAAACAAAAACAAGCCAGTTGATCCTAAAAAGAAAACCGGCGGTTTCCAGGCCCGTATGGAAGAAATGATGCGCCAAAAACAACAGGCCACCATTGCTCCGACCAAGAAAAAGTAGTTGTTGGAAAGTTGAAATGTTTTAAGGTTGAAATGTTGACCTTTCAATTATAGAAGTAACCCGGTAGAAAATCTACCGGGTTATTTTTTTGCTTTAAAACATTACAACTTTCCAACCTTACAACATTTAAACAAAAACTAATTAAATTAGCAAAAACTTACTACATTTACATCCATGTATGCAATTGTTGATATTGAAACTACGGGTGGGCATGCCAGTGCTAATGGTATTACTGAGATAGCTATTTGCATACATAACGGTAAAAAAGTTATTGAGCGTTATTCAACTTTGGTTAACCCGCGCAAGGATATTCCCATTTATATAAGCGCGTTAACCGGTATCACAAATGAAATGGTGCAGAATGCGCCTCCTTTTGAAGACGTAGCACATGATGTTTATCACCTGCTTAACAATAAGATCTTTGTAGCGCATAATGTAAATTTCGATCACTCCTTTGTACGCTATCACTTAGCCGCAGCAGGTTATGACCTGCAATGCAATAAATTATGTACTGTAAGACTTGGCCGTAAAATAATACCCGGTCTTCCCTCCTACAGCCTTGGTAAACTATGCCGCCATTTAGGGATTGAAAATGAAAGCAGGCACCGCGCCGCAGGTGATGCCGAGGCTACAGCGCAATTGTTCTCTTTGCTACTGCAAAGTGATAAAAGCAACCATATCCCGCAGGCATTAAAGCAAACCTCAAAAGAACAGCGGCTTCCTGCCAATTTACCAAAACAGGATGTAGAAGCTCTGCCACAATCGCCCGGCGTATATTACTTTCATGATCAGAAAGGAAAAGTTATTTACGTTGGCAAGGCAAAAAATCTTAAAAAAAGAGTTTGCAGTCATTTCACCGGTAATAACCCCGGCCCGCAGCGACAGGAGTTTTTACGTAATATTTTCAATATAACTTTCCAGCAATGCGGCACCGAACTGGTTGCTTTTGTAATGGAAGCGGTAGAAATAAAACGTTTATGGCCAAAATACAACCGCTCACTGAAACGATTTGAGCATGCCTATAGCTTGTATGCTTTTGAAGATCAGCGCGGCTACATGCGTTTAGCCATAGATAAACACCGTAAAATGACAGGTGCTATTTATAGCTGCAATACCCTGTTTGAGGGTCGCAGCATATTAATGAGACTGATCGATACCTTTGGGCTTTGCCCCAAATTGTGCTTTATTCAGACTAATAACTCGGAATGCAGCGGAGCAAATACCGGTAATTGCGCCTGCGAAGGCCATGAATCTGTAGTAGATTACAACCAAAGAGTAAGTTTGGCTATTAATGAGTTAAATAAAGCACTGCCTACATTTGCAATCCGCGATGCAGGGCGAACCGATGATGAGCACAGCTGCCTTTTAATTGAAAAAGGTAAGTTTTACGGGATGGGTTATATTTCTCATTATTTTACCGCAGATACACTTGACCAGTTAAAAAATCACCTTACACCCTACCCGGGGAATGATTATATCAGGAATATGGTGGATAGCTATGCAATAAGATATCCTGATAGGAAGATGGTGTTTGTGGGGTGAGAGAAAAATATTTCAAATTAAATATTAAAAGAATATTTGTAATTTTGGTATTATGACTACGCTTACAGTAAATATCGATAACAAGAAATCTGAAAAGGCAGTTAAAGCTGTTTTAGATGCTTTGGGCTTGAGCTACAACTTAGAACCTACTCCGGCAAACACACAACGCCCCCTAAACAAGGCTGAACAAAAACTTTATAACAACCTGAAGAAATCTTTTGAACAAATCAAATTGCACCAGGAAGGTAAAATCGAATTACCAGACGCAAGAGAATTACTCAATGAGTTACAGCGTTAAAACCATTCCGGATTTCGACAAAGGATTTAAAAGAATCGCCAAAAAACATAAGGGGATAATATCTAACCTTGCTAAATTGATTGATGATTTAGAAGTGAATCCAACAATGGGGACAGATCTTGGTCAAAATGTATATAAAAGCAGGATGTCAATTTCGGGAACGAACAAAGGAAAATCAGGCGGCGCCAGAGTTATTACCTATGTTGTGCTAATAAAAGAAATAGTATATCTTTCTGAAATTTATTTAAAAAATGAACAGGATACTGTTGATGCAGATATTGTTATTAAGCGTTTGAAAGACAGTGGACTGATCTAAAGAATACGGATCATAACTCTGTAAATCAAATCACCCCCGCCTTCTCCAGCTCCACCTGCATCTCTTGTTGAATTTTCAACGCCTCTGCCCTTGCCGCTTCGGCAAAATCTTCGCCGTTTGAGGCATATATTATAGAGCGGGATGCATTTACTATTAATCCGCAATCTTTATTCATTCCGTAATGACAAACTTCGGCAAGATTACCACCTTGTGCACCTACTCCTGGTACCAGTAAAAAATTATCGGGTGCAAATTTGCGGATGTTGGTAAACTCGGTGCTTTTGGTGGCGCCAACAACGTACATTATCCGGTCGGCATTGGCCCAGGTATTGGCTTTCTGGATCACAGCTTCGTACAATAAGCCGTGCTCTGTTGTTAAATATTGAAAGTCCTTGCTGCCAGCTGAGGAGGTAAGCGCGAGAATAATCACCCATTTATCTTTATATTCAAGGTATGGAGATACGGCGTCATGCCCCATATAAGGTGATAAAGTTATTGCATCAAAGCTCATCCCTGCTGCCGACTCATCAAAAAAAGCTTTAGCATACATTCCAGACGTATTGCCCATATCGCCGCGTTTGGCATCAATTATATTCAAACATTCTTTTGGCAGGTATTTCCAGGTTGCTATCAGGCTTTGCAAACCGCTTACGCCATGCTTTTCATAAAACGCGGCATTAGGTTTGTATGATACGCACAGATCATGAGTTGCATCGATTATCCTTTTGTTAAATTCAAATATCGGGTCGGGATATTCTTTTAAAAACGCCGGGATCTTCTCAACGTCAGTATCAAGCCCTACGCATAAAAATGATTTTTTTTGTTTGATCTGGTTAATCAGGTACTGGCGGGATATCATGTGCGGTGTTTTATTTTTTTTGAATGCCCAAAAAAACTAAAATTTAGTTGAAGTGTTAGCCCAATGAAGGATATTTTTTTAAATAGTTTGATAATTTAAATTAATTGAGTAGAATTGCAGTGTTTTCCGTTGAATTTTTCTTGCACTAAAGAAACAATTTAAAACTCCACGTTATTTTATTAATTATTTACATGGGTTTAGATGTTGCATAACTAAGTTGCATAATAAATTTATTTCATATTAAAACATCTCCATTTATATAAATATAAATAGAATTTGCTAAAATACATTT
>Ga0206988_1223_pt1 | contig 13321 bp, 10 predicted proteins | sample Alteio_BWMinCont_12_FD_153263 | JGI IMG/M metagenome (GOLD analysis project Ga0206988, IMG submission 153263) | Enriched cells from forest soil in Barre Woods Harvard Forest LTER site, Petersham, Massachusetts, United States -... | ecosystem: Environmental > Terrestrial > Soil > Temperate forest >... | reverse complement strand
TACGAGGATTTGGTGAATAACCATCCGAACTATGTAGGGACTTATTATCATTTAGGTAAATTGTACGAGGCGCTAAACCGCAAACCCGATGCGGTAACTACCTACGAAAAAGGCATGAAGATAGCCCGCGAAAAACGAGACAACCATGCTTTTTCGGAATTGCAGGCGGTTTATAACGAGCTGACTGGCTTGTATGATGACGACGACGATGATGAATAATTAAATCTACCGAGAAGCTTTGAAAAAACGCCAGCTACTTTTTATCCGCGATGCTACTATTTATACTTTTACCTCTTTTGGCGGCCCGCAGGCGCATGTGGCTATTTTGCTGCGCGAGTTTGTAGAGAAGCGTAATTACATCAGCGAGGAGGAGCTAATGGAGCTCGTGGCGCTATCGCAATTGAATAATGCTATCAGGCCAAATTTGTATATTGCGGAAGTAATTTTGCTGCTACAATATAAGTTTTTAAAGCTCATATTGTTATAAACAAATAAGCCAAAGTGCGGTTTTAATCCGTAGTTGATATAGTTTTAGGCAATACTGAAGTATTTGAGTATAAGCTCCATAAAAAACTGGATCTGTTGTGATGGGTAATAACATGAAAAAAATAAAACTGGATATTGTAGGTTTATCATATAGTCAAACCCAGTCTGGTGCGTATGCTTTAGTTTTGGGCGAGATCAGCGGCAGGCGCAGGCTACCCATCATCATTGGCAGTTTCGAGGCGCAGGCCATTGCTATCGAAATTGAAAAAATGACCCCAAGCCGCCCCCTAACCCACGACTTGTTCAAGAGCTTTGCTGATGCTTACCACATAGTTGTACAGGAAATTATTATTTATAACCTGGTTGATGGTATATTTTACTCAAAATTAATCTGCTCCGACGGAAAGAAATCAATTGAGATTGATGCCCGCACATCTGATGCTATTGCAGTTGCCGTAAGGTTCGATTGCCCGATATATACCTATGAGTTTATCCTTTCAACCGCGGGCATTGTAATTGAAGGTAACGATTTTGTTTATCTTGAAAACATTAATGAAACCCCGGAAGAAAAAACCGTAACCGCCTCAGCAGGTGCATCTCCAGCCGGATTCACATCATTAAGCACCGACGAGTTAAAAAGCAAATTACAGGAAGCCCTGGCCGAAGAAGCCTACGAAAAAGCTGCCAAAATAAGGGATGAACTTAACAAGCGCAAAGCATCCTAAACCTCACCGTTTGTCTTCTCATTAATTCCGGTTTTTTATTTAATCTGCTGCTATCAATAGCTAATCCCGGCTATATGATAAAGGTCTTTTTGATTTCGCATTAATTTCACTACTTTCAGCTTTAAATTAACTGAATACTATTTATTAAAACCAGGTACTGTATGAATATTAAGTTTCGCTTAATACTGATGAATTTTATGCAATTTTTTATATGGGGTGCCTGGTTACTCACAATAGGCGCTTACTGGTTTCAAAATAAAGGATGGTCGGGGGCACAATTCGGCGCTATCTTTTCAACCATGGGTATTTCGGCCATTTTTATGCCCGCCCTCACAGGTATTATCGCCGACCGATTTATCAACGCGGAAAAATTATACGGCACCTTACATATTTTAGGTGCGGCAACCTTGTTCACAATACCACTGGTAACCAACCCCACCACATTTTTTTGGGTGATATTACTGAACATGATATTCTACATGCCAACACTGTCATTATCTATCACCGTTGCTTATTCAGCATTAAAAAGTGAGCATAAAGATGTGGTAAAAGATTACCCACCAATACGCATTTGGGGTACCATCGGCTTTATTGCCGCTTTATGGGTAGTAAGCCTTTCCCACAGCGAAACTTCTGTCAACCAATTCTATATCGCTTCGACTGTCGCCTTGGCATTAGGCATATATTCATTCACACTGCCTAAGTGCCCACCGCTTTTATCTAAAATAACTAACAGATCGTTTGTTAATTCATTAGGATTAAATGCGTTTTCGCTTTTTAAGACTCCAAAATTCGCTATCTTTTTTGCTTTCTCGCTTCTTTTAGGCGCCGCTTTACAGCTTACCAATGCCTATGGCGATACCTACATTCACGATTTTAATAGTGTACCCGCATATAAAGACCTGATCGCGGTAAAATATCCCGCCATCATCATGTCTATATCACAGGTATCCGAAACACTGTTTATCCTAGCTATTCCTTTCTTCCTGCGCAAATTTGGGATTAAGTATGTGATGCTGTTCAGCATGTTGGCTTGGGTGTTGCGCTTTGGCTTATTTGCCTATGGCAACCCTGCCGGTGGATTATGGATGATCATACTATCATGCATTGTGTATGGTATGGCCTTTGACTTTTTTAATATTTCTGGCTCTCTATTTATTGAAACACAAACCACGCCCGAAATACGCGGTAGCGCGCAAGGTTTATTTATGATGATGGTTAACGGATTCGGCGCCTTATTTGGCAGTTTTACCAGCGGCATCCTGATCGATAAGTTTTTCACCCTTCCCGATCATACCAAAAACTGGAACGGCATATGGCTTTGTTTTGCCAGCTATGCCCTGGTTATCGCTATCATTTTTCCTTTTGTATTTAGATATAAACACAATCTGGCTGTTGGACATGCCATACAAAACGTTTAATTTGCTTAAAATCTATTGCCCGTCATCCAATGAAAAAACATTACCGTAAAGAGAATGATTGCCTTAATTGCGGAACAATATTAGAAGGTAAATTTTGCCATAACTGCGGGCAGGAAAACCTGCAAATGAAAGAAAGCTTTGGCCACATGATGAACCATGCCATAAGCGATTATTTTCATTTCGACGATCAGTTTTTTCATACCATAAAACCACTCTTTTTTAAGCCAGGGTTTCTTTCAAACGAATACATGGCAGGGCGCCGCATACGATACCTGCACCCGGTTAAAATGTACATCTTTATAAGTTTGGTATACTTTGTACTATTATTTCAAACTGGTTTTAAAGCTACACGGAACGCATCCGACGGTAAAAAAATTGCCAAAAAACAATTATTACAGACGAGTAGCAAGCAATTGGATAGCCTTAGCAAGGCACCATACATGCCTGCTTTTGCAAAGGCTGATTTAGTCCTTGCTAAAAAAAAGAATGATACTGCTTTAGCCAATGGCGATACCAGCGATGAAGACAGTGAGTTGATTGCTAATAAAGAAAAAGGGTACCGGATACCCGGAACAACACATGATACTACTTATACTCAATATCTAGCTGATCAACAAAAACTACCTCCACATAAACGGAATGGTTTTATTATGAGGCTTATTAATAAAAAAGCTTTGAGTTACAGACAAAATTATGGCCCAAGGGCGAAAGAAGTTTTTTTGGAGCAATTTCAGCATAATATACCTAAAATGATGTTTTTAATGCTGCCCCTCTGCGCATTAATATTTCAAGTAACGTTTTGGCGAAATAAAAAATATTATGTTGAGCATCTAATTTACACCTTCCATTTACATTGTTTCTTATTCCTTTTTTTGACAATTGTAATGTTGCTGGAAATAATTATACCAACAGCTTGGCATATAACTGATTGGTTGAACCTTATAGCTACATTATGTATAATTTGGTATTTATATATATCGTTAAGGGTATTCTATCAGCGCAGTGCGTTTCGTACCGTTACTAAATTACTTGGCGCCACGTTTATGTATCTTTTTGTATTTATATTCTGCCTGGTACTGCTATTCGTAGTAACAGCTCTAATCATATAAATAGTTATGCACGTTATTTGCTAGTCAAAAGAATAAGAAGAGAACAAGCTATAAGAGATAGTTAAGCTAAGCATATTCATGCTCGTATGTTCATTTGTAGGGGGGCCATAGCTTAACTTATTAATACCAGCTTCGTATCTAACATCTATTGCTATGTCATGCAAATCAATGCCTCCGCCCAGTTGCCATGCGTAATTTTGATCTTGATAATTTATTCGCCCACCTGAAGCAAATTGCTGATCATTCTGTAACCTGAATATCAAAACCGGGCCCGTATAAAATCTGATTCCTAAATTTTCATTACCAATCTTGTCACCAAATAAAAGCGGAACATTAAATGTTGTAAAATAGGACTTATTTACACCTCCCTCTGTCATTTTATCATCAATGGAGACACTTGTTTTTTCCAGGTACATTTCTGGCTGAAAATTAAATCCCAGGCCACCAAACCTGGCATAAACACCACCCAAATATCCGGGTTCGCCAGTAGTTTTATAATCCGTTGTTGAGGGGAAGGCTGACAATGTCCCGCCAGCCTTAAGGCCGATTTCAAAAGTTGGTAAATATTGTGCAGATACCCATCCGCAACTAAGCAAAGAAATACATATAGTAAATAATACTTTTTTCATATCAAGCATAAAAATGGGCAGATTGGGTTATTTTTACAAAACCAACCTAAAGTACCACAAGTAGAATGGTGACTAAAAGTATAAAAATTAATTAATATTAGAAGGATAATTTACCCTGATAGTAATCCAATATTTTACTATAAATAAAATAATCGTACCTGGCGCTGATTAAATTCAGGTTGGCAGCGTCCATGTTGTTTTTAGATGTAATATAATCTACCGATGTTAATACACCGTTTTCAAACCTGATCTTAGATATACGGAAGCTTTCTGAGTAAGCTTTTGATTCGTCTTCCAACGCTTGATATTTATTGTAGGCAACAGTCATGTTGTAATAGGCTTGTTCAACATTTTGCCTCAGGGTTATTTTTGTATTTTCTTCAACATACTCATAGTTCAACAAATTAATTTTTGCTAACGCGATGTTATTCTTTTTGATATGATTAGTAAAAATTGGAATATTAAGCCCCAGTTGAATATAAGTACCATAGTTATTTTGAAACTGATCTGAATAACTATTCGAGTTTGAGTTACTGTAATTGGTACCTATCCCCCCACCCAAAGATAACTGCGGATACAAAAGGCCTTTATAATACTTAACAGCTTTTTCGGCGCTTTGGCGCATTAAGGTGGCTGCTTTTACAACCGCCAGCTGCTGTAATGCTGTTTCATAAACCTCATCGGGGGTAATATCCTTTGCGCCTTGTAATTCTTCCGCGTTTAAATGTTGTAATTGTACGTCTTTATTATAAGGGATGTTCATCAGCTGAAACAAGCTCAACATTGCCGAATTCAATGAGTTTTGCGCATTTACCAGATTAACTTTACTTGCCTGTAATGATCCGCGAAGATCATAAACATCAGATTCAGCTTTGTTTGCCCCCTCCTTCTCTAATATTTCCGACCTGTCTGAACCTTCCTGCGCTACCGCCAGCTGACTTTTGCTTTGCTCCAGTATTTCTTCCTGATCAAGTACCTGCAAATAATTAGTTATTACATTTACGGTAACCAAATCTTTTGCTGCCTGGTAATTCATTTGGCCCGATTGGTAGGCTAACGATGCCTGTTTAACTGCATTTTGATAAGCCAGGCCGTTAAATAACACTACGCTGCTTTGCAAACTATAGTTATCAGAAGTTACAGATTGATTAATGTAGGTATTGGTAACCGGGTTAATAGTACGCCCTGTAGTAAGCTCGCGACTCACCCCTCCCGAAACTGTTGGGAACAAGTTATCTTTTGCCTGAACGTAAGAAATCCGGTTTGTTTCGGCTGTTATATAACTTTGTTTAACCTGTAAGTTATGCTTAATCGCCGTATCAAGGCACTGTTGCAATGTAAACACATTACCTGCTTGCTGAGCATTTGCATTAAAGGCTGCAACAAATAAAAAACCAATAAGGGTATATTTATGAAAAGACATTTTTGAGATATATTATAACAATCAAAGTTGTTTTGATGATTCAATGCGGCCGTCTAACAAATTGATGATACGGCTCCCGTATTCAGCGTTTTTTTCGGAGTGAGTTACCTGGATAATGGTAACACCATCCTCTTTATTTAGCTTTTTAAATAACTGCATTATTTCCTCACCCTGTTTGGAATTGAGGTTACCTGTAGGCTCATCCGCCAATAACAATTTAGGGCCAGCAATTAATGCGCGGGCTATGCCAACCAATTGTTGCTGTCCGCCTGATAACTGCGCCGGAAACAAATCCTTCTTTCCTACTATCTGAAAACGATCCAGCATATCAGCTACCATAGCTTTCCGCTCAGTGCTTTTAAAATCCTGGTAAATTAGCGGGGTCTCGATATTTTCATAAACAGTAAGTTCATCAATCAGATGATAAGCCTGGAAAACAAAGCCTATATATTTTTTATAAAGCGCCGAGCGCTGCTTTTCTTTAAGTTGATGCACTGACTCATTTTGAAAGTAATGATAACCGCTTGACGGCTCATCAAGCATCCCGATGATATTTAAAAGCGTTGACTTACCCGAACCCGATGGCCCCATGATCGAGACAAATTCACCGGCCTCAATTTCAAGACTGATATCATTAATAACAAAATTACGGGTGCCTCCCACCTGGTAAAACTTTGAAATATGTTGAAGTGATAACATTTTATAACTATTAATTTGATGATACAAGTATGAATAACATACCAATAATTTAATTTACTGATAATCAACACAATAAATCAAAATCAGAAATACAAAACTGTTCGCTAATGCAACAGGATGCGTTCGGTTATGATACAGTTTACAATATTAATTATTCGCTCCTTAAACTTTTAACCGGATTTGCAATTGCTGCCTTAACTGTATGATAGCTGACAGCAATAATTGCTGTACATATAGCAATTAACCCCGCTATTGCGAACAAAGTCCAGTCAGGGGTTATTCGATAGGCAAAATTATCAAGCCATTGATTTACAAAATAAAATGCGACTGGTGCCGCTATTAAGAATGAGCCTACCGCCAACAACAAAGTTCCTCGGTTAAGCAATAAAAACAGGTTAGATACAGATGCACCTAAAACTTTACGAATACCAATTTCTTTTGTACGATTAATTGTGCTAAGTCCCGACAAACCAAATAAACCCAAGCATGCTATAAGTATTGCCAGTATACATGATGTGGTAATGGTTTTCATCCAGCGTAAGTAAGCATCATAATTTTTCGCTAGGTCTTGATCCATAAAAATGTAACTGAATGGCATATTACCGGTAATCTTATTCCAGTTTAACTGTAGGTTATCCATTGCATTAGGGATGCTTTGCCTGGCTTTTATTTTTATAAAAAACCACCCCGCCGGGTTAGTACTTATTTTATGATACTCAGGCATTATTGGCTTAGTAAGATCTTCGGTATGATAATCTTTACATACACCAATAATAACACCGCCCATGTCGTAATTCACCACATTTAACTCCGGTTTACCTAACATATTATAAAGCGTTTGGTTAACCACCATGGCTTGATTTGCAGATGAACTGTTAGGATTTTTTTGTGAACTGTTAAGTTTTAAATGAGCACTATCACTAGCAATTTCTTCTGAAAAGCTGCGACCCAATATAATTGGTATTTTATTAAAGCTGAAATAGTTATAATCAACACTCATTTGCTGTACAAATGTTTGTGTCCCACCTATTATATACCCACTTCTATTAAATCCACCAAATTTGCCATTCGTGCTAGTCATGCCCTGCAATTCAGGGCGGCTTTCAACATAATGCGCTAATCTTTGCTTTAATAACTTTCGCGCTCCCGTATCCTCCCAACCATATGGGTCTTGAAGTTCAACTACCTGTTCTTTATCAAAACCCATATCGGCACTATTAATAAAATGCATTTGGCGGTTAATAACCAATGCTGATATAACCAGCACAACACAAATAGTATATTGTAAAACCACCAGGCTTTTAGATAACCCAGGATTGATTTTATAAGTAGAGAAGCCCTTCATAATATTTAATGGCTTTAAGCCTGACATGGCCAGGGCAGGATAAACACCTGCCAATAAGCCCAAAACAATTGTAAGCCCGGTCAGCATAAGCATTAAGTTTATAAAAGAAAAAGAATTAAGACTTAAAGAGGTACCCGTTAAGCCGCTAAAAAATGGCAGGCATGCAACAGAGATTAAAAAACCTATCAATACTGAAGCAAATGCCAGTAATTGTGTTTCGGTATAATATTGAAGGACGATCTGCTTGCGGCCAGCACCCATGGTTTTACGTACACCAACATCCTGCGACCTGGAAATAGCACTGGTTAACGTCAATAACACGTAATTAAGACAGGCTATTAATAGAATTACTATTGCCAGACAAACCAATTGATAAATGTTTTTAAGATCTGTATAATGAGCCCAACCGCTTATGGGACTGTAATGAGCTTCGGTAAAAGGCCTTATGAAAATGCTTACCACCGCTTGTTTTTTTTGCGGATCTTGCTTTGTCATGTCATCGGTAAGCGGCTTGAAATATTTAGTAGAAAAGGCAAGCAGTTTATTTTGAAAGCTCCCGGCATTAGTGTTTTTTCTTAGACGTAATAGGGTTAAATCATTGAATTGGTTGATACCGCCTTTCATATTTTCCGCATAATATTGGTCTGCTTCGCGCGGGATAATTATATCATAATTCAAGCTTGAATTTGCCGGAAAATCCTTAGCTACACCGGTTACCGTTAGTAACAGCTTTTCACTGGTTATATTTAGCGTTTGCCCCATGGGGTTAGTATTGCCAAAGTATTTTCGCGCAAAACGTTGGCTTATAACAACCGACTTTTTATCCGATAGTACTGAACTCTTGTTACCTTGTCTTAAAGGAAAATCAATCACCTTAAAAAAATCTGCATCTGCAAAAACAGCACATTGGTCGTCCTCTTTAAAACTTTGGTTGTTTTTACGAATAATAGGGCTGTACAATGATCGTATACGAACTATACCTTCAATCTCAGGAAAGTTTTGTTTTAGATCCGGTCCCAATACAGCAGGCACATTAATCATATTTTTTTGATCCTCATTTTTTGTCAGAAATGAGAAAAAGCCTTTTTGCGATTTACCGTTATCTTTTTCGAAAGAAGCAAATATATCTGTTACTTCCACCCTAAAAAGATGTGCCCCGTCGTGATGGAAATTGTCAAATGAGCGTTCGTTTTTAACATACATATAAACCAAAATACAAAATGCGCTGGCTACACTTAAGCCAACAACATTTATGATGGTGTACAGTTTATTGCGGAAGATGTTCCGCATGGCAAGCCTTAGGTTGATTTTAAACATAGTTAGGTTGTGATAAGTTAAATATTATTCCGAACGTAAACTCTTTATTGGATTCGCAACCGCTGCTTTAATAGCTTGAAAACTAATGGTAATAAACGCAATTACAATTGCCATTAGCCCGGCAACTAAAAACATCCACCATTCAACATTTATTCTATAAGCAAAATCCTGTAGCCATTTGCTCATGGCATACCATGCTATCGGCGTAGCTATTACAATGGCAATCAGTACCAGTTTAACAAAATCATACGACAACATGATGGTTACATTGCTAACGCCTGCACCTAATACTTTGCGTATACCAATTTCGCGGGTACGTACCTGTGCAGTATAAGCAGCCAATCCTAATAAACCAAGGCAAGAAATACCGATAGCAATAGCGGCAAAGTAGTCAAACAAAACACCTTCTTGCTGCTCGCCTTTATATAGATCGTTGAATTTCTCATCCAGAAAGGTATAATTAAAAGGATATTGACCATTGTACTGTTTAAACAGTTTTTGTGCTGCCGCGATGGCTTTAGGTGCATCTTTGCCAGTTGTCCTTATATAAATATTACCCAAATACGATGGATAATAGTAGAATACCGCCGGACTTATTTTCTCTTTCATCGATGCGAAATGAAAATCTTTCACCACGCCAATAATAGTCCCCTTGATGTGCCATGCCTCGAAACGTTTACCTATCGGATCTTTTAAGCCTATCTGATTAACGGCAGCTTCATTCAATATTAAATGACTGGTATCATTCACAGCGCCTGTAAAACTTTTACCCGATGCCATTTTCATCTTAAAGAATGACATAAAATCTTTGTCAATAGTCATCAAATGCACAATGAAGGTTTGGCCCGGCGCTTTGCCATCCCAATCGGTTTGACCAGATATGCCCCTCATCTCAACAATATTCTGGTTTGAACGTGTTATATCCAATATGCCCGGTTGTTTCAGCAACTCGGCCCGGGCAGCATCATAATGTGCGCCCATATCGCGCATCGGAAAAGAAAAGGTGTGGCTTTTATCATAGCCCAACTGCCTTGAACGGATATAGTTTAATTGACTGGTAATAACAATGGTACCTACAATAAGCATTATGGAAAATACAAACTGTGTAACCACCAGTATCTTCCTGAATAAAACATCGCCAATGCCTGATGACACCTTGCCCTTAAGCGCCTTTAATGGCTCAAACGACGACAACAACATAGCAGGGTATATACTGGACGCAAGTAAAGTACCCGATATGGTTAAAATAATAACCATCCATATATGGTAATCCGCTATATCAAAAACTAATTGCTTGCCTGAAAGTTGGTTAAATGCAGGCATTAAAAAATGGATCAGCACTAAAGCCAAAATCGCCGATAGCAAAAACAACAAAGCGGTTTCAACTATAAACTGTATAAACAGCTGACTTTTACCTGCGCCAATAATCTTCCGCATGCTGATCTCTTTAGAGCGAAGCATAGAACGGGCAGTTGATAAATTCACATAATTGATACAGGCAATAATCAATATCAAAATAGCTACGATCAGGAAAACTCTTACCGTTGTAATGCCTTTATCAGTTAAATCAGCATTGTACAAATGCATTTTTGCGATGGGCAATAACAAATAAGCCGCATCAGTATCGGCAGGGCGGTGTTTTATATGGATATTAAACAATTTTGCCGATAGTGCTTTTAACGATGTGCCTGGCTTAAGTTTTAAATAAGTATAGCAATCATACTCATCAAAATTATCGCTCAGATCTATTTTTTGCGCGAGCATGTGTTTAATATTAAAACTCATCGGCATAATCATATCATATTGAATGCTGGAATTCTCCGGAAAATCTGCAACAACACCGCTTACGGTAAAATTTTGCTTATTATCTGCAATAATTACTTTACCAATTGGGTTATCATTGCCAAAGTACTTTTGCGCTGTACTTTTGGTTATAACTACCGAATTATCATCATTAAATGGTTTATTAGCATTACCTGATATAATGGGGAAGCTAAAAACAGAAAAAAATGACGGATCTGCATATGCTACGCGATCATTTGCAAAAATCTTGTCGTGGTAGCTATAGGACGAAAAATCACCATTATAGCTAATACGTACCACATCCTCAACTTCGGGCAATTGCTGCTTAGCTAAAACACCCATTGGGTAAACAGTGGCTTGCCATATTTGCCTGCTCGCTCCCGTTCCGCCCCAAAGCTCAAGGCGATAAATATTTTTGGCATCTTTATGAAAACCATCAAAACTATATTCATCCTGTACCCAAAACAATATCAATATACCAATGGCCAAACCGGCGGTTAACCCAACAATATTTATAATGGTATAAAACTTGTTTTTTATCAAGTTCCTCCAGGCCGTTTTAATGTAGTTCTTTATCATGGATGATGAGTTTTAGTAAGTGTATGCTTATTCGCTTCTTAAACTTTTTACCGGGTTGGTTAACGCCGCTTTAATTGATTGAAAACTAATAGTAACAAATGCTATCAATATTGCTCCCGAACCGGCAATGGCTACTACCCACCACTGTATATGAATACGGTAGGCAAAATCCTGCAGCCATTTGTTCATTGCCCACCAGGCCAGCGGCGATGCGATGATGATAGCAATCACCACCAGCTTTATAAAATCCTTAGATAACATTTGAACAATGGTTGACATGCTGGCGCCAAGCACCTTGCGTATACCTATTTCTTTAGTACGCTGCTCGGCGGCATAAGCTGCCAGGCCAAACAAACCAAGGCAGGCAATAATAATTGCAAGTGAGCTAAACGATACAAATATTATCCCGGTACGTTGCTCTGTACGATATATGGCATCAAAATCCTGATCCATAAAAGTGTACATAAACTGCTGGTTGGGTGAAAAACCACTCCACTTAGATTTTATCTGATTAAGCAGCGCCGGGATATTAGCGGCATTTGCGCGGATACTGATCCCCCCCTCATCATTACCCATAAACAAAATTAAGGGGGTAACATTTGATCGCAAAGACTGGAAATTAAAATCTTTCACCACCCCAATAATATGATATGGTTTTAGCACCAAAGCTTTATTGTCTTGCGGATAATAAACTAACTGATTGATAGGATTTTTAAAACCAAGCATTTTTTCAGCAGTTTCGTTAATAAGAATCGCGGTGGAATCGGTAAGCATCTCTTTAGAAAAATTCCTGCCTGATTGCATTTTCATGCCAAGTGTAGCTATGTAATCCTCATCAACAACCCATGTCTCCGACGTAACTGAATTTTTTTGATCTGCAACCGGCCCTTTAAAAATTACTGAGCTATTCCAATAACCAGAGGTTGGCAATGCTCCGGTCATAGTAACATTTTGCACGCCGGTTAACTGTTTAACTTCTTGTTTAAATGCTTTAGCATTGTTACCAAGCACATTTACATTCCATACAGTGAATACCTGGTTACGGTTATAACCCAAATCTTTGCTTTGAATATATTTTAACTGGTTGTAAATAACCAACGTACCTATAATCAGGAAAATAGATATGCTAAATTGAAACACTACCAAAAAATTACGCAGCATGCCACCTTTAAAACCTGATGCTAATTTGCCTTTTAACACCTCGATTGGTTGAAAGCCTGAAAGAAACAATGCCGGATATGAACCCGCCAACGCCCCTATTATTAATACCAACCCTATCATTAATGGAACTATCCAAACCATTGTTTGTGCGGTGATGGATAAGTCCTTACCCGACATTTGATTAAATAGCGGCAATAACGCCCAGGCTGCAAAAAATGCAATTATGGCCCCTATCAACGTAACAATTATTGATTCGGTTAAAAACTGGGCTATAAGATATTTACGCGGCGAACCTAATACTTTACGTACACCTACTTCCCGGGCACGGTTTGCTGAGCGTGCTGTAGAAAGATTCATGAAGTTTACACAAGCTATCAGCAATATAAATAACGCAATTGCCGAAAACATGTATATGAACTCTATATTACCATTCATACCCAGCTCAGCCTCACGATTTGAATAAAGGTGTATTTTTTTGAGTGGAGTAAAATTTATTCGAAAATAATTACCGCCTTGCTCAAATTTATCGAAGGTTAAATGCAGAACACTTTGCATAAGTATTAAAATTACTGCTGAACCACGCATCATCTTTACCCTCCGGTGTTGATGCCATCGATATAAAAA
>Ga0206988_1221_pt2 | contig 13330 bp, 12 predicted proteins | sample Alteio_BWMinCont_12_FD_153263 | JGI IMG/M metagenome (GOLD analysis project Ga0206988, IMG submission 153263) | Enriched cells from forest soil in Barre Woods Harvard Forest LTER site, Petersham, Massachusetts, United States -... | ecosystem: Environmental > Terrestrial > Soil > Temperate forest >... | reverse complement strand
AGCCGGGCTAAATAGTAAAATGGAACCCGCTATTTATCTTTCTCAAAAACTTCCCTATTACGATCGGCACGGCAACGTAGCCGGACTTATCGGTATTTCATTTGATATATCCGATAGAAAACGAATGGAAAAAGAACTCCAAATCGCGAAAGAACGCGCTGAAAAAGCTAGTGCTGTTAAATCCGAGTTTGTTGCGAACATGAGTCATGATATCAAAACACCCTTGGCAGGCATCATCGGCATCTCCGAAATACTGACACATCGCCTACGTGATGAAAATTTGGAATTGTCAGAAATTTTATTACTCTCGAGCAAGCAATTATTAAATTTCTTCAATAATTGTTTAGAAATTTTCAAGCTTGAAAACAGTGAGATTACCTTATCGTCAGAACCATTTAACATTAAAGAAGTGCTGAATGAACTATATGAATTATTCCAACCCATCACGCTGAACAAAAATCTGGGGCTTTCCGTTCATATTCCCAATAACCTGCCCTATCACTTGGTAGGCAATCGAGCCAGTATTTATCGTGTACTACTTAACCTGATTGGAAACGCTGTTAAATTTACGCTGCAAGGATCAGTCTCTATTCATGTCAACGTTGTCCCCTACAAATATACTGCTGATACAAATGCAAAATTGATTTTGACGGTGGAAGATACTGGAATTGGCATTGCTGAAAGCAACTTAAAAATGATTTTTGAACGTTTCACCCGTCTCACACCATCCTATAAAGGTACATATGAAGGCAGCGGTATTGGCTTATATATTGTAGAGCGTTCTGTCTCGACAATGGGTGGTGATATTCGTGTTATTAGCAAGGAAGGTAAAGGCAGCCAATTTATTGTGGAGGTACCTATACAAGTGCCCGCGCAAAAAACAGTAGATGCCGCTCCTCATCATGAAACAACGGATTCCTCCCTTCAAACACCTGCTTTAGTCACAGACAAACCAACGCCTATTAAGGTGCTCTTAATTGAAGATAATGCTGTTATCATGCGCATCCAAACCATGCTATTAAACGAGATGAACTGTCAGGTGGATCCTGCTGAAAGCGCAGAAGCCGCATTAGTGTTATTCAAACCGGGCAAATATGACTTAGTGTTTATGGATTTAGGATTGCCAGGCATGCAAGGTGATGCGGCGACAAAATTGATGCGTCACATGGAGCAGCAAAACGGTCAGGCCATTACTGTACCTATTATTGCTTTAACTGCGCATACGACAGATGAAATTAGTCAACTGTGTTTAGAAGCAGGCATCAATAAGATAATCAGCAAGCCATTGTCGTATGAACAAACCAAAGAAATTATAGCGGACTTTCACAAAAAATAAGCCGCATTACACTTATTCAACCAATGTCAAAAATGGTTTGTTCTTTCCTGCCACATCACCCGCACCGGTTTCACGGCTAAAAGATGGTAATGAATTCGCATTCATCATGGCACCATCGGCTGCCTCATCTTCGTCAGCATCAAAAAAGAGTCCTTCACCATTTTCTTCCGCATAGATGGCAAGAACGGCATTGATTGGAGCAGAAATAATATGGATAACACCAGAAAATGAAGCTTTAAATTCAACCGCTTCATTCGTTAATTTTAAATCGCGAATAGCAGAGGGTGAAATATTAAAAACGATTTCGCCATTTTCAGCCAAATCCATGGGAATTTTACAACGGGGATTCATCGCATCAAAAACGATGATGGGCGTACAGGCACTATCAACAATCCATTCATTAAACGCGCGTAGCAAATAAGGTTTGTTCGAAAGCATAGCGGTTCATCTCCCTAAGCTGTTTCGGCCAGATTAGATTTTCTTAACTCTTGCTCAAGTTCGGTCAAGCTCGCCTGGAAAGAGTCGCGTTGGAAAACTTTGTCGGTATACTTATTAAGTGTTTTAGTTTCAGCAGGAGTTAATTTAATTCCCCACAATGGCAAGCGCCACATGACAGGCGCGATACAACAATCGACTAAAGTAAAATCATCTCCCATAAAATAAGCCGAAGAACTAAACAGTGGGATCAATTGCGTTAAGTAACCCGTTAACTCTTTGGCAGCCGCACGTGTTTCTGCCGCTTTTCCTGTTTCAAGCTTGTTAATTAATGGGCCCCATTCACGATCAAAGCGAAAAATAATCAAGCGCGCCTTTGCTCTTGCTACTGGATAAACTGGCATGAGAGGAGGATGAGGAAAGCGCTCATCTAAATATTCAGTAATGATATTAGGTTCGTACAAGGCTAATTCACGATCCACTAAGGTGGGTACATTTCCATAAGGATTCAGTTCTAGCAAATCCTCTGGTTTGTTCTTAGCATCGACATTGACTACTTCGTATGAAACGCCTTTTTCAGCTAATACGATTCGCACTCGGTGGCTATGGATGTCCACAGCGCCAGAATAAAGCGTCATCACGGATCGTTTATTTGTAATTATAGCCATGCGTACTTTCCTCGGATCGCGTAAAAAGAAAAAAAGGTGGCTGGGGGACTAGGATTCGAACCTAGGTTAGCGGAGTCAGAGTCCGCGGTCCTACCGCTAGACGATCCCCCAATCAAGATATGAGTAAAGTAAACAGTGCTCATTAACGCTTGGAGTATTGTGTACCCTTACGAGCTTTATGTTTACCCACTTTTTTACGCTCGACTTCTCGAGCGTCTCTAGTGATATAGCCAGCTTTACGTAAAGCAATCTTTATTGGGCCGCCACTACCTTCGCCTGATTCACCCGTTTCGCCTTGTTCATGTTTCACCAAAGCGCGTGAAATACCGTGACGAATAGCACCTGCCTGACCACTAATACCGCCGCCTTCCACTGTTACGGTTACATCAAACTTGTTTTGTAATTCAGTAGCAATTAAGGGTTGACGAACAATAAGGCGTGCTGTTTCACGGCCAAAATATTCTTCTAATGTTCGATCGTTTATAACAATCGTGCCTTTCCCAGGCTTTAAAAATACACGCGCCGTAGAAGTTTTACGACGTCCGGTACCATATAATTTCTTTGCTGCCATTGCCATGTTTTGCTGTCCTACTCTGATTTATCTGCGGATGTTTGGTATTTGTTTTGATCCAGGCTAATTGTCACTGGCTGCTGTGCTGAATGAGGATGTTCCGCACCCGCATACACTTTCAATTTACGCAGCATCTCGCGACCCAATGGATTTTTGGGCAGCATGCCTTTTACGGCAATTTCGATCACGCTTGTTGGATCTTTAGCATGAAGTTTCTCAAAGGTCATTTCTTTCAGACCACCTGGGTATCCTGAGTGGCGATAATAAATTTTATCTTTCGCCTTATTGCCCGTCACTTTGATTTGATCGGCGTTTAGGACGATCACGTAATCACCCACATCAGCGTGCGGGGTATATTCTGGCTTATGTTTGCCACGTAAATAACTAGCGATTTGTGTTGCGAGCCTGCCTAGCACTTTGTCTGCTGCATCAACAACATACCACTTTTGGTCTGCCGTCTCGTTGTTTGCAAAATACGTCTTCATTGTTAATCCTAATGTGTAGATTTGATAAACCTTTTAAAAGCGCCAGAATTGTATAGGAAGCTGGCCAAACAAGCAATAGGCGAACCCCTCGCTCCTACCCTAGAATGGGCAAGACGACGTGCTAAAAGAGGGTGTACGCTAGTGAGTAAATGGAACGCCTTGATGAAAAAAGCTTAAAAATAGGGTCTTTGGGAGCGCCCTAAGCCTCCAAAATCGTCTTTTCAGGCATTTTTTCGGGTTTTTTTGCAATTTTTGCAAAAAAGTACTCGCTTAATTCTACAGAAATGTTATTTTTGTAAGTGTCTTTTTACTTTACTTAGTGAGGAAAAAACATGGCTCTAAAGAAATCATCGAAAACGAAAAGGAAGTCGTCCGGTAATGGAAAATCAGCTGCAAGCAAAACGACTTCAGCAAAGAAATTACCAACGATCAAAGATCCATTAACCAAAACCGGCATGATTAAGACGATCACGGACGTCACTGCACTCAGCAAGAAAGATGTTGTTGCTGTACTTGACTGCTTCACTCAAGTGATCGAAAAACATGTTAAATCTGGTGGCCCAGGCAAGTTTGTATTCCCAGGCGTCCTCAAGATTATCGTTGTCAAAAAGGCAGCTCGATCGGCTCGTAAGGGTGTAAACCCCTTCACTGGCGAAGAAATCATGATCAAAGCCAGAGCAGCGTATAAAACAGTTCGGATTAAGCCTTTAAAGAAATTGAAGGAAATGGTTGCTTAAGCAATCGTATTTTCTTTTCAAACAAGAATCCCCTCAATTGAGGGGATTTTTTTTGGTGGTTATTGACGCTCTTGTTCTCTCACCCTCCTGCCCTCACCCCAACCCTCTCCCGCCCTCAGGAGTTTGGAAAAAAACAGTCGGTGGTTGCGGGAGAGGGTTGGGGTGAGGGCAGGAGGGCAATAACAGCGAAAATAACAACGGCAAGAAAATCTAACTTCCTAGTTCATCTCTCACTACATCCGCTAACTGTTCCGCTAATTCTTTCACTCGGCTTTCATTTTCACCTTCCACCATCACTCGGATCAGCGGTTCGGTGCCTGAGCGACGCAAAAGGACGCGGCCTGTGTTGCCTAGCGCTTTTTCAGCTTCTTTCACTGCTTTCAAAATTCTTGGTTTTTCGATAGAAAAGTCAGGCTGATTAACGCTGACATTGATGAGTATTTGCGGAAATTTCATTAAACCATTACGCATGTCTGCTAAGGATTTATTTTGATGACGCATCGCAGCCAATACTTGCAAGGCAGTAATAATGCCATCACCCGTTGTCGCTGTTGCTAAACATACAATATGGCCGGAAGGTTCGCCGCCTAAATGCCACTGCCTTTTGGTCAGCTCACTCATGATGTGTCTATCGCCTACGGGAACACGAACAAACTCGACACCCATCCCTCTTATGGCGCTTTCAAAACCAAAATTGGACATGACGGTGCCCACTACGCCACCATTAAAATGACCATTCGCCATTTTATGCTTAAGAATAATATATAAGAGTTCATCGCCATCTAGGATGTGTCCTTGATGATCAATCATCACCACGCGATCGCCATCGCCATCGAGTGCAATACCTAAGTCTGCTTTCTTTGCTAATACATGTTGCCGCAGTTTTTCGGGATGAGTCGCGCCGCAATCTAAATTAATGTTCAAGCCATTTGGTTCCACACCCATCTCCATCACGATCGCGCCTAGTTCACGAAAGACATTAGGTGCAATGTGATAAGAAGCGCCATGTGCGCAATCTACTACAATTTTCATGCCGTTTAAGATAATGTCTGAGGAAACAGTGCTTTTACAAAATTCTATGTAGCGACCGGGTGCGTCTACTACACGGATCGCTTTGCCAAGTTCCGCTGAATCCACGGTTGTCATTGGCTGCTCTAACTGCTCTTCGATGGCGAGCTCTATTGCATCAGGAAGCTTCGTTCCTTGCGCAGAAAAGAATTTGATTCCATTATCATAGTAGGGGTTATGCGATGCGCTAATAACAATTCCCGCTTGCGCACGCAGCGTACGAGTCAAGTAAGCAATAGCGGGTGTGGGCATGGGGCCTAATAAATGTGTGTCAATACCAGCAGCAGACAAGCCTGATTCAAGCACAGATTCAAACATATAACCTGAAATACGTGTGTCTTTGCCAATTAATACTTTGCCATTACCTTGGCGCGCTAACACTTTGCCAACTGCCCAACCAAGTTTTAAAACAAATTCAGGATTAATAGGCCAAACACCTACGCGGCCTCGGATGCCATCCGTTCCAAAATAACGGCGTTCTTTTGGTGGAAGGTCAGTATTATTAATTTGTGCTTGTGCCATGAGCAGATGCAGCCTCTTCATCAGCGTCGTCAATTTTTAACGATTGTTGTTTATCTTTTGTTAGACCATCTGACTCATCGTCTGATTTGTTCCGCGCCTTATCTAAGGCATCTTTAGTGCTGCGCCAACTGGCGGGTTCACGCACGGGACGTCCCAACATAATATCTTCTATTTGCTCAACGCCTATTGTTTCATATTTCAAAAGCATTTCAGCCATTAAGTGTAATTTGTCGATATTAGTTTTCAATAATTCTTCTGCGCGTTGATAGTTTCGCTCAACAATACCGCGCACTTCCGCATCCACCATGCTTGATGTGGCTTCAGATACTTCTTTGTGACGCGTAATGGAATGGCCAAGAAATACTTCTTCGTCATTGGTGTCCAGTGTGAGCGGGCCTATTTTTGCGGATAAACCCCACTTTGTTACCATGTTGCGAGCAATTTCTGTGGCTTTCTGGATATCGTTAGAAGCGCCAGTGGTGACTTTACTGATACCAAAAATAATTTCTTCTGCAAGACGTCCGCCAAACAAACTGGAAATTTTACTTTCCAGATATTCGCGCGTGTAATTATAGCGGTCACTTTCAGGTAAAAACATGGTGACACCTAATGCACGGCCACGAGGAATAATTGTTACTTTGTGCACGGGGTCATGTTCAGGTACAAACAAGCCTACAATCGCATGGCCCGCTTCATGATAAGCTGTTAATTTCTTTTCTTGCTCAGACATCACAATGGAACGGCGCTCAGCTCCCATGATCACTTTATCTTTGGCTTTTTCAAAATCTTCCATTTCTACGACGCGCTTATTAGCACGTGCTGCAAATAAAGCAGCTTCGTTGACAATGTTTGCCAAATCCGCGCCAGAAAAACCTGGTGTGCTGCGGGCAATGACTAATACGTTCACATCATCAGAGGTAGGAACTTTTCGGCTATGGACTTTTAATATTTGTTCGCGACCTTTCACATCGGGTAACCCCACCACTACTTGACGGTCGAAACGGCCTGGACGCAATAAAGCAGGATCTAATACATCAGGTCTATTGGTGGCAGCCACTACGATAACGCCTTCGTTACCTTGAAAACCATCCATCTCTACTAACAACTGATTTAATGTTTGTTCACGCTCATCATGACCGCCGCCTAGACCGGCACCGCGGTGTCTGCCGACAGCATCAATTTCATCGATGAAAATAATGCAAGGTGCTTGTTTTTTTGCTTGTTCAAACATATCGCGCACGCGTGATGCGCCTACACCTACAAACATTTCAACAAAGTCTGAACCCGAGATGGTAAAGAAGGGAACTTTTGCTTCGCCTGCAACAGCGCGCGCTAATAGTGTTTTACCTGTACCAGGCGGGCCAATGAGTAATACGCCGCGCGGAATTTTACCACCCAAACGCTGGAATTTACCGGGATCTTTTAAAAAGTCGACCAACTCTTTGACTTCTTCTTTGGCTTCTTCACAACCTGCCACATCTGAAAATGTTACTTTAACCTGATCGGAATTTAATAATCGTGCACGACTGCGGCCAAATGAAAATGCACCGCCTTTGCCACCGCCTGCTTGTTGGCGTAAAACATAAATCCAAAAAGCAAATAGCATAATCCAAGGGAGTAAATTAAGGATATGAATCCAGACGCCAGGTTGTTCTGGCGGCTTACCCACCACTGCAACCCCTTTCGCCAGCATATTTTCAAGCAGTTGAGGATCTTGCTTCATCGGCAAGTAAGTTACGAATGTTTTGTGGTTTTGATAAGTACCACTGATACTTTGATCGGTGATTGTTACCGATTTAATATTCCCCTGATCCACTTCTTTCACAAGCGTAGAGTAACTGATATGATCATCCGCTTCACGGCGGGGACCAAAGTTATTAAAAACAGAGATTAAAATAACCCCTATTACCATCCATAAAAGTATAGTCTTGACTGCGTCACTCACTTGGGTTGACCTCATTCAAAGTAGGCGTGATTGAATAGGAACTAATACATATACTAAGTATAAGTTAATAATATTGATTACTCCACCTGTTCTCACCATCACTTCAGGTTTCTAGCTAAAATATATACTTCTCGGGAACGGTCTCTGGATGCCTTTGGTTTGCGGATGGTGACGCTTTTAAAGCTCCGTCTGATATCCATCAAGAAGGCATCAAAACCCGTCCCTTGGAACACTTTAATCAAAAAACCGCCTTCTGGGTTTAGCACTTGCATAGCAAATTCTAGTGCTAATTCACAGAGATACATGGAACGGGGCATATCGATACTCTCATTGCCACTCATGTTGGGCGCCATGTCTGATAAGACCCAGTCTATTTTCAAACCCGCTAGTTTCGACTGTAATATTTCTAAAATAACCTCATCTGAAAAGTCACCTTCTATGAAATCAACCCCTGGAATAGGCTCAATCGGCAATAAATCCATAGCGATAATACGGCCATTGGGCTTAATGAGTTGCGACACCAATTGTGACCAACCACCGGGAGCGGCGCCCAAATCAACGATCATCATCCCGGATTTGAATAAACGGTAGCGCTCGTGCATCTCGAGTAATTTATAGACTGAGCGTGAGCGGTAACCCTCTTTCTGGGCTTTTATAACATAGGGATCGGTAAAGTGTTCTTTCAGCCACCGGCGGCTGCTGCCTTTTTTTGCCATTAAGTATATGCAACCTCAATAATTTCATAGGTCGTTTTGCCTTCAGGGGTGCTGACATTAACACTGTCACCTTCAAACTTGCCAATGAGGGCGCGCGCAACGGGCGAAGTAACTGAAATTTTATGATTGTTAATATCCGCTTCATCCTCACCGACAATTTTGTAGCTAATGGATTTGCCTTGGGTATCCGATAATTTAATCGTGGCACCAAAAATCACACGGCCTTCATTTGTCATTTGCGAGATATCAATCACCTGGGCCACTGAAAGCTTCGCTTCGATCTCTTGGATGCGGCCTTCAATAAAACCTTGTTGCTCGCGCGCTGCATGATATTCGGCATTTTCTTTCAAATCGCCATGGGCTCGCGCTTCAGCTATTGCTTGAATAATTTTGGGCCGCTCTGTTTGCTTTAGCCGGTGTAATTCTTCTCTTAGCATTTCCGCGCCGGTAACCGTCAATGGTACTTTTTGCATGCTATTTTCCCCTTAAAATTTCATTTCTTCAAAAAACTTTTTTACTTTATTAAACCAAGTATTTGTTTTGGGATTATGCTTGTTATTCACTGATAAACTTTTTTCAAACTGATTTAACAATTCTTTTTGCTTAGCTGTCAAATTAATTGGTGTTTCAATTTGAACTTTACACATTAAATCGCCCGCTTCACCCCCGCGCACTGACGGCACACCCATCCCTTTGATACGAAAAACTTTACCTGTTTGGGTTTCTTCGGGAATTTTAAGTTTTACACGGCCATTTAATGCCGGTACTTCTAACTCACCACCGAGTGCGGCGGCAACAAAACTAATGGGCGCCTCACAATATAAATTCTTGCCGTCACGCTCAAATAATGGATGTGGCAGCATTTGAATTTGAATGTAAAGATCGCCGGACATTCCACCTGACTCGCCCGCTTCGCCTTCACCCGTTAAACGGATACGATCGCCGCTATCCACGCCTTTGGGAATTTTAACGGATAATTTTTTATTTTGTTTCGTTCGCCCTCGTCCATGGCAACTGCTGCAAGGGCTTTTAATGATGCGGCCTTTTCCATAGCAAGTAGGGCACGTTTGCTGAACAGTAAAAAACCCTTGTTGCATGCGGACTTGGCCATAGCCGCCACAGTCTGTACAGGTAACAGGTGACGTGCCTGCTTTCGCACCACTGCCATGACATTCATCGCACGCAACTAAGGTTGGAATGTGAATTTCAGTGGATTTTCCAAATACAGCATCTTCTAAAGATATTTCTAAGTTGTATTGCAAATCAGCGCCGCGATGCGAACCACCACCGCCACCACGTCCGCCAAAAATATCGCCGAATATGTCGCCGAAAATATCACTAAAATTCATGCCGGCTGCACCTGCGCCAAATCCACCTGCGCCGCCATCTATGCCAGCGTGGCCAAATTGATCGTACGCAGCGCGTTTTTTGCCATCGGATAGCACTTCATACGCTTCTTTAATTTGTTTAAATTGCTCTTCCGCCGTTTTGTCATCTGCATTACGGTCGGGGTGGTGCTTCATTGCTAAACGGCGATAAGTTTTTTTAATTTCTTCTTCGCTTGCGTTACGAGACACACCTAGCAATTCGTAATAATCACGCTTTTTCATAGTTAACCATCGTTATAAAAAATAAATGGCGCAGATATGAAAATATCCGCGCCATTGGTTGATTTAATTAAGCATCGCGTTTGTTGTCATCTTTTACTTCTTCAAATTCAGCATCGACAACATTTTCGCCTTCCTTCTTTGCACTGCCACTGCCAGCTTGTTCTGTTGTATCACCTGCAGGGCCTTGTCCTGGCTGACCTTGTGCATATAAACGTTCCGCCATCTTGGAAGAAGCATCTGTCAGATCTTTGGTTTTAGCTTCAATTTGATCTTTATCGTCAGCTTTCATGGCTTCTTTCAATGCAGTGATTGCTTGCTCGATGGCCTTGGTTTCATCGGCAGACACTTTATCACCCGCATCTTTCATGGATTTTGTTACCGCATGGATCATGTTGTCTGCTTGATTGCGTGCGGTGACCAGATCGTGGAATTTACGGTCTTCAGCAGCGTGTGATTCTGCATCTTTTACCATTTTTTCCACTTCTGACTCACTCAATCCTGATGACGCTTGAATTTTAATGGACTGTGCTTTACCGGTCGCTTTGTCTTTAGCAGACACATGTAAAATGCCGTTGGCATCGATATCAAATTTCACTTCAATTTGCGGCATACCGCGCGGTGCGGGCGGAATGTCGGCCAAATCAAAGCGGCCCAGCGATTTATTGGCGGACGCCATTTCACGCTCGCCTTGCAGCACGTGAATGGTCACTGCGGTTTGATTATCGCCTGCTGTCGAGAATGTTTGTTCTGCGCGTGTAGGAATGGTGGTGTTCTTTTCAATGAGTTTAGTCATCACACCGCCTAAGGTTTCAATACCGAGAGACAAGGGTGTGACGTCTAATAAGAGTACGTCTTTGATAGCACCAGATAGCACAGCACCTTGAATAGCAGCACCGATTGCAACAGCTTCATCAGGGTTCACATCCTTACGTGGATCCTTGCCAAATAATTGGCGTACCGTTTCTTGCACCATCGGCATACGGGTTTGACCGCCTACCAGAATAACGTCGTCAATCTTTGTGGTATCCAAGTTTGCATCTTTGATCGCAATTTTGCAGGGCTCAATGCTGCGCTGCACTAAATCTTCTACCAGTGATTCAAGCTTCGCGCGTGTCACTTTGATGTTCATGTGCTTAGGACCGTTGGCATCCGCCGTGATATAAGGCAAATTGACTTCGGTTTGCTGTGTGGATGAAAGCTCAATTTTAGCCTTTTCTGCCGCTTCTTTCAGACGTTGTAGCGCGAGTGGATCTTTGCGTAAATCAATGCCTGTTGATCCTTTAAATTCTTCAATCAAGTAATTGATAACACGTTGATCGAAATCTTCACCGCCTAAGAATGTGTCACCATTCGTTGAAAGCACTTCGAATTGATGCTCACCATCGACTTCGGCAATTTCGATAATGGAAATATCGAAAGTACCACCCCCCAAGTCATAAACAGCAATCTTGCGGTTGCCTGGTTTTTTGTCCATACCAAATGCTAACGCGGCAGCGGTGGGTTCGTTAATAATACGCTTTACGTCTAGTCCTGCGATCTTGCCTGCATCTTTGGTTGCTTGACGTTGTGAGTCGTTAAAATAAGCAGGAACCGTAATAACCGCTTCGGTTACTTCATGACCTAGATAATCTTCCGCAGTTTTTTTCATTTTCATGAGGATTTGCGCGGAAACTTGTGGCGGCGCTAACCCTTTGTCGCCTAATACTTGAACCCAAGCATCGCCATTACTCGCTTTAATAATTTTATAGGGGACAGTTTCCTGCATTTTTCGAATCATGGGTTCGTCAAAGCGACGGCCAATAAGACGCTTAACAGCATAAATGGTATTTTGGGCGTTGGTCACCGCTTGGTGCTTGGCGGGCTGGCCGACTCGGATTTCATTGTTATCAAGATAGGCAACAATGGACGGTGTGGTGCGCGCACCCTCGGCGTTTTCTATCACTTTTACTTTATCCCCTTCCATCACTGCTACGCAGGAGTTGGTGGTTCCTAAGTCTATGCCTATGATTTTACTTGCCATGCTATTATCTCCTAACGTTGTCTTTAGTGGTGCCCCTATAGAATAAAGATATGGGCAGTTAATTATTTTTCAATACAAGAACCTTATTCTTCTGATTTGGCGACCACCACGAGGGCTGGCCGAATCAAACGGTTATTCAAGGTATATCCCTTTTGCAACACGGAAAGCACCATGCCTGGTTTTGCCTCTGGATCGTATTGCATTGAAATAGCTTGCTGAAACTCTGGATTAAATGGCTCAGATATTGGGTTGACTTGCTTTACTCCAAATTTCTCCATTGCCGCATAAAACATTTTTAATGTCAGGTTCACGCCATCCACAATGGAGGAAACCGTCTCATTATTATCTTTAGGTGCTGTCACCACGCATAGCTCAAGGCTATCAACAATAGGGATCAATTCGGCTACGAATTTATCTAATGCGTATTTATGCGCATTTTCCACATCGCGTTCTGCACGGCGAGCGGTATTTTCACTCTCTGCTTGCATGCGCAGAATACGTTCCCAATATTGGTTCGCTTTTTGATCGGCTTCCTCCAACTTTTGCAGCAATTCATTGTAGGAATCATGCGTCAAGCGTTCGAGCGGAACGGCATCTTGATCAGTTTTTGTCACTGTCGAGTCATTCTCAACATCAGGGTCGTATGCTTTCTTTTTCATTCCTATTACTCCTAAATTCTTAGCCATTCATATAAGGACGAATGAACCAGATTCAAGACCCTATTATAGATAACTTCTCTAAGGTATTCTTATCTCCAGTACCCTTGCAGGATCCGGCAAAAGGAAACAGCACATGACGGCAACGCTTAAAACCCCATTTAAAACAATTGGGATCTATGGACGGGTTAAAAATCCAGGGATAGCTGACACCCTTAAGGCGCTGGTTCACTATTTGCGTCAACATGAACATGCGATCGTTGTAGAGTCTGAAACGGCTGCCGGGCTAGATGACAACTCACTTCCCACCGTTTCGCGTGAAGAGCTAGGCAAACACTGCAATCTACTCATTGTGGTAGGCGGTGATGGTAGTTTATTGCATGCAGCACACGCGGTTGTCAAAAATGAAGTGCCCGTGCTCGGTGTTAACCGTGGACGCTTAGGGTTTCTGACGGATATTCATCCCAATCATTTAAAAAAAATCAAATCGATACTGGATGGCGATTACGTTCTTGAAAAACGTTTCTTGCTGACTGCAACCGTAGAACATCAAGGTAAAAT
>Ga0206988_1210_pt2 | contig 13426 bp, 16 predicted proteins | sample Alteio_BWMinCont_12_FD_153263 | JGI IMG/M metagenome (GOLD analysis project Ga0206988, IMG submission 153263) | Enriched cells from forest soil in Barre Woods Harvard Forest LTER site, Petersham, Massachusetts, United States -... | ecosystem: Environmental > Terrestrial > Soil > Temperate forest >... | reverse complement strand
CGATTGTGGTTAATACAAATGAAAGAGATAAATTTGCGAAGGTGTTGAGGGAGGCGCTAGAGTTTTCTAATTTACGTCTGCTTGATCTCCCTGATGCAGAGTATATGCAGTTTGAAAGAACAGCGGCTCTGTTTCTAAATGCATTAAGTAATGATGAGTATTGTGCATATCCGCAAACACAAAGAGGCGTTAATCTCATTACAGAAAGAAGATTCGTGTGTGGTTTGTACCGATCTTTTTATGCTGCATACAAGGAAAGTCAGCCAAATATAGTCATTAATCTAGCTCAAATAATTTTAGGTGAGTTTAGCGAACATACCATGAATAAATGGTTGAAAAGTGAAAGAGAGCTATGTAATAAAAAAGAAGCTATTAATTCAGCATCACATCGAGCCAATAAAGAAACCGATAAATATTTTAGATAAATTTTCTTACTTTCTCCTCAAAATACTCTGTCAAGGTACGTAGAATGCCGTTTTAACCCTATTCTACGTACTGTGCGGTTTCAAATTAGCGCCTTCAGAATACACGTGAAGCTACTTCCACGGTTTTGTATATTCATAAGGAGACGTTAATGGAAAAGTTCGCATATTCAATCAAAGAATTTTGTTTTCAGCATGATATCAGTCGCTCCAAATTTTATGATCTTTTAAAAAATGGCCTTGCACCAAAAATGATGCAAGTGGGACGACGACGGCTCATTTCAGTCGAAGCCGCGAAGGAATGGCGCGATAAATTTTCTACGAAAGTGCAATAAGGGGGGTTGAAAATGAATAAGTTAGTTCAAGCCGAAATAACTCGCATGTCAGAAGTCCAACCAGAGCCAATTGAATGGTTGTTACCGGGATTCATCGCCTACGGAAAATTATCAATTATTATGGGCGATCCTGCGTTAGGTAAAAGTTTAGTAACACTAGATTTAGCAGCAAGAATAACAAAAGAGTCGCCATGGCCGGCTAATAATGGTTCTGCGCAAATTGGTGATGTGCTGTTGATTTCGAATGAAGATGATCCCGCAGATACAATCAGGCCAAGATTAGATGCAGCGGGTGCTGATAGTAATCGTGTTCACTTACTATCATTTATTCGTGAAATAGATGGATCAGGAAAGCGTTTATTTTCTCTTTCCGAAGATGTTGATGTGCTGATGGCTTTTTTATCAAATCACCCGTTGTGTAGGCTAGTTATAATTGATCCTATTAGTTCTTATTTATGTGGTACTGATGGCAATAATAATATTGAGATGAGATCAATACTTGCGCCGCTTGTTGATCTGGCGCAAATGTATAAAGTGGCAATTTTATGTGTTACCCATATAAATAAAAGCGAGCATCGAACTTCATTGAATCGTATGTCTGGTTCTATTGCCTTTGGTGCATTGGCACGATTTGTTTTTGTAGTGATAAAAGATCAAGAAAACCCAAAACGCCGCTTGATGTTACAGGCAAAAAATAATCTCGCTGAGGATGCAAAAGGGTTGGCTTATTCGGTCAAAGATATAGACGGATTTCCTGTGGTTGTGTGGGAGAATGAATATGTCACTGTATCGGCTGATGCTGCGTTTTTAGGCGAAAACAAACAAAAAACCTCAGAAATTAATGACGCAGTGTCTTGGTTAATGGAATTGCTTTCATCGGGTAAAATGAAAAGTAAGGAAGTCGCCGTGCTTGCACAGGGAGAGGGATTTTCAGTAGCGACAATAAGGCGGGCTAAAAAGAAATTGGGGGTGATTTCGATTCGTGAAGAGTATGGAGAAGAAGGTAGTTGGTGGTGTGAGTTGCCAAAGGCGCTCATTTATCCCATAGATGCTCAGCCATAGCGATGAGCATCTATGATGTAAGTGAGCACCTATGGGTCTGTTTTAACAGATGAAATACAGGAGAGTTAACATGAGTGAATATACTAGATTTCGTAAAGGACAAAGCGGAAATCCCGCTGGCCGGCCAAAAGGAAGCCGAAATAAACTAACTGAGAAGTTTCTTGTTGATATTGAGAAGGACTGGAAAAAGCACGGCAAGGAAGTATTAGAAAATGTTCGAATTACAGCTCCAGGTGTTTACCTTAAAATTGTATCTGGTTTAATAGTTAAGGATGATCCTGAAAATAAACAAGATACTGAGGAAATGTCGATAGAAGATGCTCGCGACGAGCTTATACGAAAGTTTAATTCGCGGTATCCGATAGGTGATGCGTAAAATAATATTACAAACAGAAATTAATTAACTGAATATTTATAAAATATTTTATTAATAATAATGATGCATAAGATAGGGATACGATTTTTAAGATAAAGCATATTTTTGCTGGAAAGTTAATGCAAGCTGGACGCTTTACATCATTTTTATTTTTTAATAAATTGTTTTCATTCCTTTTTTCATAATATTTTGCAAGATTTTTATATAATACTGCTGAAATTAAATACTGAAATGCATCAAGCAAGAAATATAAAATAAGAAAAAATAATACATTAATTATTTGGGAAGGAAAGGTGCTTTGAGGTGTTTTAAAAAACCAGCAAAGTCCACCTTCAGCGAATGCGAGCTGTCTACACACTTTTGATAACGAGTCTGTGTTAAGGGAATACTCATTCCACAACTCATCAATTGCATGCGTTATTTCGGATTGATTTTTATCGGTCATGGATGAGGTTTCCTAGGGGATGGTTCTCTTGTGTTAGAAAAGAAGTCGAGAGCCGAATTTATTTTATGAATAGATTTTTCGGTAAACCCCTCTTTCGCTATATGTGCGACCTCGTCCTTCGTAAATATAATTTCTTTGACATGTCCTTGCTTTGAAACGGTAGCAACGAAGTTCTCATTATTTCTAATAGCCCAGTCAATTTGTATGTTGTGAAGTTGTTTATGATTAGCAATTTCCTCAACTTTTTTCTGTATTTCTGAGAACCCTGGTTTGCTCATCTCATGCTCCCTGTACGATGAATTGGCAAATGTGCAGTTGAAGAGTAATAGAGCTGCGATTATAGCCACTATACTGCGCATAATATTTTGTTCCTTAATCTTTATATTTTAATTTATTATTGGCAATCGTGAAATTTATTTGTGGCTCGTAAATTATAGAGAGCTTTTTTAGCCCATAAATTAATATCTGATATATCTTTAACCATAGTTTAGGAAGAATTTAAGAATGGCATCAGTCACAGGGCTATCAAAGTATATCCGTTTTCAATTAAGCCAGCTTTGCGTGCAAAATAAGCATCATGATTTTGAGCATATTTCTAGAAACATTGCCAGATTGCGCATATGTGAGAATATTCTTCCTGCAACGGGACCAGTCAGTGCTGGTGGAGATCAGGGGCGGGACTTTGAAACTTATCGCTCCTATTTGAGCAGTACCCCACTTGCGGGGTCAACTTTTTTGGGTTTGGGGCAAGGTAAAAAGATAGTATTCGCATGTTCGATACAAAAAAATATTTATCAGAAAGTTAAAGATGATCTACAGACAATATGTGGCGGCCATGAAAAAATAGATGCTGTATATTATTTTTGCGAGGCCGATGTTCCTGTAGGTAAACGGCATGAGTTGCAGGATTTTGCAAAAAATCAATGTCAGGTAAGGTTAGAAATTTTTGATGGTCAAGCTATCTCTGAGCAATTGGCGACAAACGACCTTTTCTGGATAGCGACAGAATATCTTTCTGTCTCAGCCGATATGTTTCCAAGAATAGAACCTTCATCTAATTTATATCAAGGCTATAAAAAAAAATGGCTAATTGGTGCCGGTGTTCCTCAAAACTATGCGGATTTTTATCAAATTAAATACGCATTACGTTGTGCGACATTCAATAAAAATCACCGTCCGGATGTTATGCCTTGGATTAAAAAGATGGAGATATTTTTAAGTTGTCATTCTGGTAGTGATTTGAGAAGAAGAGCTATTTATGAAATAGCAGTTGCTTCATTAAGAGGCATTGATAATCTTACATCGCAGAAAGAGCGCGTTATTGAATATTTTTCTAAAATTGATAGCTTTCGAGAAATGAGTGATCTTGAGGATGCTTCTTGTTTGTTGACGTATTGCACAGTAGCTTATCGATCAAATCATTTTGAAATTAATGAGGATTTATTGGCTTCTTGGATGACTTCATTAATCAATAGGATTGAGGCGCTATTAAAAAGCGCAACTGAAGCGCAGTCTCGTGCATATTTATGTATGATTCGCGGTTATATTGCAGCAAATGCCCGTAATGTTGGTTTGGTTAAGAAATTTGATTGGAAAGATGTTTTTAAGTGGTGGAATAGAACAATTAAAGAAGCAACGAAATCGATACTGTTTCCGTTGGAGCGGTTCTCCGATATCTTAACTATTTTGACGAAAGTAGTAGGCGATGAGCGCCAATTTATTAAGCTATGCAATGACTTAGATGAGTTAATAGTAAAGCGCTCTGGTGGTTATGTTGCTGCTGAAAAGTGTCGCGATAGAGCGGTTTCATGCTACGAGTCTGGAGAATATATTTTAGCTATTAGGCATCTTCATAAAAGCAAAATTCATTGGTTTTCTGCAGAAACTATCCGTGGTTCAATAATTTCCATGCTGGTTATTTCTGAATGCTATGAGCAATTAAATTTACTTTATGCTGCCAAGTATTATGCTGCTGCAGCAATATATCTCATACACGTTAACTATAATGATGCAGAAAAGGATTTGCTAGCCAGGGCATTTTTTAGATTGGCGGATTGTTTTTACCGTGCTGGCGAGTGGTTGGAGTTCATTCAAATAATGCATTTCTCTTTACTGGCGCATATTAATTTTGATGACTCGCCTCTTGCTTTGGAGAAACATGAGGAGCTACGGAATTTTTTTATTCATGCTTGTATTATGCGTATTGTAGTCGCGCGATTTTCACCTGATATGGCAAGGGTGATAGAGGAGAAGATTGCTGCATGGCCAATTGACAAAGAGTTGCGCGATGGTTTAGATGGTTTAGTTAAAGAACAAGAGTCTTGCTGGCAACAGTCCTCTCTTGATGAGATATGGGAGGAGGCTCAAGAAGGATTATCAGGACGTCCCTTTTGTGACCTAGGTGTAATTAGGCAAATTGGGTGGAGAGCGCTTGGAATCGAATGGTTAGTTGAATTTAAAAATGAATATTCGATAAGTGTTATTGTAGAAGAATTTGTTTCCGTCCTCCAAATTATCATGGCTGATTTGGCAGTGTATGATTTGTGTCTTTTGCCGACTCGCGTAAAAGTAATTTGTGAATTATCAAGCGGAGGTGAGTTCCAGATTGAGGAGATACCGGATAATTCGATGGCATGTTGGCGAGTTTTATTACCTTACACCTATCTTAGTAATAGATCAGGTAATGAAGAGAATAATATTTTTTCCTTTGCATCGGCCATTTTATATGTTTGCTCCGTTTTGTCTGAAAAAGATTTTTCAAAAAAATTAAGAGAAGCAACGAAAGAAGGGTTGCTAGAAAAGACATTTTTTGCCCGATCATATTCGGAATGTTACTCTGAAATAATACGGCAGAGTGATTTTGATATAACACTGAGATCATCATTCCAACCACTTAACAGCAAACGCGAATTTCACTTAAAAGAGCACAAAGCTTTATCTTGGGTGGATAATCCGGGGCCAGGATATACTAGAAAGTTAGCTGAGAAGTATTTGAAAAACAGATACGAAAGGAGTATCAAGTCAATAAGGTTAACGTTACCGAAACTGCTGACATCTATGGAATTTAGAGACAAAATACAAAAATTGAAAGAAGAGGGATATTTGGATTGGCAGGTATTGATGTTGATTATGAATTTATCTCTGAACTATCGAGTGAGAGAAATTGGTGGTGTTGGATTAAGCATGGAAGAGCAAATGAGAATATCGAGGCAGATCATGTATCAAGAGGAGAGTGAAGAAAGCATAGAAATTCCGCTTGAAGTGTTCTCGGACGAAGCTATAAATCTTCAAAAAAGTATGCTTGCACCCGCAGCGTCTAAGATATGGGGGCTTTCTATTAAACAAAAAACTCCTGATCTTAACGCTATAAAGAAATATTTAGATGTTAGATATAATAATTCCATAGATGATGTTGATCATGTCGATTATTTTAAAAGTGTATAATTTATTCATTTATTAATAACTCAGCCAACTTAAGTTTTATTTTTGACTTTCCATTGGAATGAATTTCTTGGAATTGATCAAAAATATTTAAATATTTTTCTGCTGCAGTAGATAATCCACTTATCAAGTTGAGTATGCTTTTGTGTTGATTAGATAAATCCCTCCAATGCCATATTGGTTCATAATGGAAAACACGGTTGCGCAATAATCGAACGCGATTTAGCTCACGAGATAAATAAGAACGAGTTTTTTGACCTTTTGGCAGAAATGGAAATGCTGGTTTGAGTAATTTAGGCCAAAGCACTTGGTCGTGTTCGTACCTTACATCGAATAATGATGTCCAAAATCCAAATGAAAGTTCAGCGACTATGCGACCAACCTCAATAGGTTTTTTGTCTTTCCGCAAGCTTTCTTTGGCCTGGACTACCTGTTCTCTTTCTCTTGCATGTAAAAACGGCAAATCAAACCAGTATTCGGTTTGGTGGCTATCTGCGATTGTGTCATGAAGTGAATTGCGTAGAGCGATCTCAAGAACTTGGAGCGTTGGATAAAGTGCTTGGCTTAATTCGATATTCCATGAGTATGCAATTAGGGCTTCATTTTTACTGTTGTTGCAATGCGCATGGCCGAGATATCCATCAAGCCTTTCTTGAGAGAAAATCACTGTAAGTTCATCAAAAATATGGTTTTGCTTTTCCATTAGGTTTGTCCTATAATTAATTTACAGTCCCTGGGCAACTCTTCCCCCTAAGTAATTAGGTGTAGAATCCGGGGTTTTTCTTTTCTAAGCCCTTCATTTTAAGCAATATTCTGAATCTCCTCTCTTTTTCATGCCCAAAGCTCGGTAATAGTCTATTCACAGTATTGGCCAATGTTTTATCACACAAATGTACGTAATGACGCGAGGTTATGTGGGTGTCAGCATGGCCAAGCAGTTTAGAGATGGTTAACAAGTCGGCGCCAGCTTGCGCGAGGAGGGAGGCATATGTATGGCGTAATTCATGAAAGCCAATTGCAGGAGTAATACTAGCATGGTGACATGCTTCTTTCATCAATCTCGCATGATGATTCTCGCCCCAAAGGTTGCCGTCTTGTTTAACGAAAACGCGATCGCCGCCATTTTTACCCATCATTAGTGTTCTGAAGAAATCTAATCCTTCTGGTGATAAAGGAATATATCGACCTTTGTTATTTTTGGATGGTGTTATATAAACAGAGACAGTATCAAGGTTAATATTAATTATTTCTAGTTGAGTTAGTTCACTACAACGTGCACCAGTAAAGAGAGCCGCTTATACTAGCTCACGAAAATCAGAGCGTGTAGCGTTGATCAGACGTTTGCATTCAGTTTCTGTTAAAAAGCGAATCTTAGCTTGTTCGACGTTTTCAAAAGGTTTTATGCGACGCCATACGATATTGTCATCAACTAATTCGTCATAAAAAGCTTTATTCAAAATAGCTTTTAATACAGTAAGAATGCGATTAGCGGTAGCCTTGCGTGATCGCTTGCCTGCTGGATCATCTGGTATGGCTCGGTATTGTTGTTCTAGCGCACGTGCTGTTCGTTTGCGTGGTGGTTGTGTTGCTAATGTATTGTGCCATTTTTTAATCTCTTGAGTTTTTAAATCAGAAATTAGTCGATGACCAAAGTTAGGAAGTATATGCGCATTAATAGTGAGGTTGGTTTCAACATAAGCTTTGCGATGTTCTTTATACCAAGCAAGGTAGTGTTGAACAGCGTCATATACAGTGAGCGGTTTAGCGACTGCCTTGTTTAGATCGTGTGCGATGGCAACGGCTTTTACTTGCACTTGCTTGAAATTGAGAATGTCTGCACCATTACTGTCGTTATTATCATCCGCTTTACCGAGCGTTCTTTTGACATAGTGCTTAGTCGGTTCATTAAAAAATCGCATTCTCCAAATGCCGCCGCGTGCACCTTTGCGATAACCAAGATGCAGTCCTTCGTGAATTAATCGTCAGTAAGGTTCATGGCTAATAGGAAGTTTTAGGCGTGCTTCACGCGAATCAAGTCTTGCATCTTTCACAACTCTTCCCACAATCACCGCCTCAAATAACTTAGGTAAAACTTAGGTAATAAACGTGTTTACACACTAGAAAACATCTAGGTATTATAAAAGACGATATCTAATTTAAACAATAAGTTAAATTGTGCGTGGTTGTGTTTTATGGTACAAATAGCACCCTCTCACGGCGGTAACGCGGATTCGAATTCCGCAGGGAGCGCCATATTAATCAACAGGCTGGGAAATAGAGTGCGTAAATTAAGATCAACATCGGTAAATTATCGGTAATATCCATAGAAATAATTTGATTCAATCTTTGAACCCCTTTTCATGTTTACGTCAAACTCATAATAACGTGAGGGAGATACTTATGAGTCTTACATGGACGGATGTGGCAATAGGCGCTTGCATAGTGGTGGCAGGGGTTTCTTGCATTTTCATCAACTAAATCATCTTTTAAACCCGAAAGCCATTTGAATATGTCTCTAGAGAAAATCGCCCATCTTCAACAGTTAAAACAGCATGGCCATCTTTCGCATCAGGTAGATTTATATTCCACATTTTTTTGAACCAGTCGTCTTTTTTCGGAATGTCCTGCTTAATAATGTTGTAAGCCAAAATGGCATCTTCAGATAGATGCCCTAATTTGTATTGCTCTTCTATAAAGGTGGTGTCAATTTGCAACCAATCTAATGCTTCATCCATTTCATGAATGGTAAATTGATTCCATACACAGGCAAACGGAGCACCCATATGCCCACTAATCCAAAAGTTTGGCATGAAGTGCAGCATCAAACGGGTGAGCAACGGTTCTTTGCCTGGACTCACATGCGACACAAAAATAGATGGATCATTCTTATTCTTTACTTGATTATATAGCACGCCAAATTGATGTAGTGTAGACCACACTTTGCCGCCGTTACCGGCAATTGGCTTATCAAAAAGTTTATTGGTCGCGAGAAAGTTTCCACCTAATCCATAAAGAGAAAATTCCAGTTTGTCTTCGTGATGAAATTCGTAAAAATGATTTTCATCAAGCAAATGTAGATTATGAATTTTCAAATCTTTTCTAAGGGTTTTTAAAACTTGTACATCTTCATGATTTCCCCAGACAGAATAAACGGAAGCAGTAAATTGTTTTTTCCCAGAAATGTAGTCAGGGAAATCACCCAATAACTGATGCTTCCTTACAATATCAATGAGTTCTTCACGTTTACTTTGTTTGTCGATACTGTATTGACGCCAAAATGGCGAGTGAGACACTAGTAGGCGCAGTTCGCGTGGATTTAGTCGAGTTAGGCTTTGCTCATCGTAGAAACCAAAGTCACCAGCATGAATAACAAAGTCAGCTTTTGTTTGTAAGATTTTTTCATTAATTGTATCTAATTCTCCGTGTGTGTCGCTGATCAATAAAATTCTTCGCATTGTTAATCAAATCCATTCTTCCTGCGTTAATCTTTCCATGGTAACAAGAATATGTGCAGGTTTCATGGTGTTTTTCTTATGTTGGTTCCATGATTGTACTTTGTTGATCATTTCATCCAATGCTTGAGGTAGAATTTTAATGGGTGTTTGAGGGTTGCTGCGCCCTTCACCAAATCCAACTGTAAAATGTCCTTCAAATCTAGAAAGTACATGTCTCACGTTGTCTGCATATGGGCCATAATGATATTTTTCAAAATTAAGTTTTAAAGGTCGGCCTGATTCTTGTAAAAAATAAAGAAGCTTTTGGATTTCAAGAAAAGTTAATTCATATCCTAAAACGCAATACTGCTTTAATAGTTTTAATACCATTGCTCGTCCGATTGTCATATGCGGACGTTCAGTTGCATTGGGCATGCGAGAAGATTCGGGTTTTTTCCAGCAGTCTTGCGTGATGATTTTCACCCCAATGATTGCCGTTTTGTTTGGTAAAAACAAATTCATTACCATTTTTACCTAAAATAAGCAAGTGATCGAGTAGGCTAGGGGTGAAATTCCCCTGGCCTACTCGATCGCTGGCTCAATCGCCATTGCTGTTGCGTTTAATACCGAGGCAATACGAACAGTAGACTGAATAGCGAGATGGCTAACACCCGCTTTTTTTAGTTCTTGCGTATGTGCATCAATGCACATGCCGCAACCATTAATAGCAGAGACAGCTAAACAACTTAGTTCAAAATCAATTTTATCAATTCCAGGGTTGCCAATGACATTCATTCTGAGCTTTGCCGGCAAGTTTGAGAATGACTTATCACTCACTAAGTGTATAAAACGATAATAAATATTATTCATGGCCATTATTGTTGCTGCGGATTTAGCAGCATTGATTTCGGTTTCCATTAAATAGGCAGGGGTTTCTTTAGAAATAGCCGTAATCAGATTCACATTCTTTGTCGCATAGGCTGATGCTAGTGCAATAGCAAAAATTTGTTTTTGGGTTAAATCAGGCGCTCCTTCTGGTGTCAGAATACTAGAAAGATTAAGTTTAATATCTTTGGCATGTTCAGGTAGTCGATTTCTTAATTGTTCAATGTGCATGGTGTACTCCACTCATATAATTGATTTAAGTTAAGCTGCATCCAAGGTTTTTTCGCCTTTTTTCCAATTACAAGGGCATAGCTCACCGGTTTGCAAGGCGTCCAATATGCGCAGCACTTCATTAGGATTTCGCCCTACATTGAGATCTGTGACCATCACAAAACGAATCAATCCTTGTGGGTCGACGATAAACGTTGCGCGTTCTGCGACACCTTCATTTTTGTCCAAAATACCCAGAGCGTCGACAAGCTCGCGCTTTATGTCAGACAACATGGGAAAAGGTAAATCACGCAACTCATCCTTTTGTTGTTTCCAAGCCAAATGCACAAATTCAGAGTCAGTGCTTACACCTAATAATTGCGCATCACGCTCAACAAAAGCTTGATGTAGGCGACCAAATTCGGCAATTTCAGTTGGACAAACAAAGGTGAAGTCCTTTGGCCAAAAGAAAAAAACTTGCCATTTTCCCTGGTAACTGTGGTTGGTGATTTCGGTAAAGGCATCTTCTGCATTGGCAGAGATAACGCCCTTCAAATTAAATGCTGGAAATAATTGGCCTAGCTGTGACATGGGTCGTTTCTCCTAATATTGAGTACAGAAATGACAAAATAACTGAAATTGATTGATAACTACAATTGATTGATATTATAATATCAATCAATAAATCTTATCGAGAGAGTGGGTGATGAATATAAGAGACTTAAAATATCTGGTTGCCTTGGCAGATCATGGCCATTTTGGAAAAGCGGCTGATGCTTGTTTTGTAAGTCAGCCAGCGCTTAGTATGCAAATAATGAAGCTTGAAGAGAGCTTAGGGATCAAATTATTAGAACGCACGAATAAATCTGTTTTATTAACAGATCACGGTATCATTATTGTAGAGCGTGCAAGACACATACTAAATCAAATCGAAGAAGTGCGAGAAATTGCTAAATCAGCAAAAGACCCCTATAGCGGAGAATTAAAAATTGGAGTTTTTCCAACGCTCGCACCATACTTGCTGCCATTGATCATTCCGCAACTATCCAAGGCCTATCCTAACTTAACTTTTTATCTTATCGAAGAACAAACCGCGGTTCTGATTGAACAATTAAAACAAGGCAAATTGCATGCGGCACTGTTGGCTCATCCAGTAATGGAAAAAAGTTTCAAAAACACATTGTTATTTGAAGAAGAGTTTTTGCTGGCTGCACCCATCGCGCATCCATTAGCTAAATTAAAATCTGTTAAACAAAAAGACTTAGATAATAAAAATTTATTATTGCTTGAAGAGGGGCATTGTATGCGAGATCAAGCGCTTGCTTTATGTCATCGAATGCAAGCATCAGAAAATCAAAATTTTAGGGCCACCAGTTTAGAAACATTACGCCATATGGTATCTGCAGGTGTAGGTATCACTCTCATGCCAAAATTAGCCTGTAGTGCAAGTGATACCATTTCCTATGTACCATTTAGTGCGTCTAAACCTACTCGATCTATTGGTATATATTGGCGAGCCACAACGGCCAAAGGCGCGCTGCTAGAAAATATCACAATTAAAATAAAATCAATTTTAGCAAAACAAAAAACAATGAGTGTGATGGGATGAAAAAATAATTAATTTATTATGCTACAAATCATTCTGGCACCGCCGCCACCTAATTTTTCAGGCATATCTGAATAATTATCGGCCGCATGGTGGATCATTCTAGTTTGGATTCAAAAAATTCTTTATACTGTGAGCGAAGCTCATGATGTAAATGTTTTAAGCGAAGTTCGTGATGTAAGTCGTATTTTAATTGTACTTGATTTCTCATCATGGCCACACCTCGTGAAATTATTTAGGTTATGAGCCATCGTAGTGAGGGGCGATCGATAAATATAATCAATTGTTTTGATTTTATGGATAACTTTTTCTTATTGACGGTCAGGAAGTGTAGCCTGGACATGTTTTTTGTGTCCAGGGTGAAATGTATAGCGAAGCCACTACCCTGGACACAAAAAACATGCCCAGGCTACACTGGTTAATCATATCTGAATGACAAACATGAGAGTACTATTCAAAAATGACCAAAATCAAAAATAAAACACGTTGCTTATGGGTGAGTGATGATCCCATCTATATTGATTATCATGATAAAGAATGGGGTGTGCCTATTTATGATGATAGATTGCTCTTTGAGTTTTTGATCCTAGAGGGTGCGCAGGCAGGATTAAGTTGGTTAACGATATTAAAAAGACGGGAAAATTATCGTCATTGTTTCGATTATTTTGAGGCAGAAAAAATCGCTAAATATGATATGAATACTTTTAAAAAATTGTTAGAAAATCCCGGTATTATTCGGAATCGTTTAAAAATCCAATCCGTCATTACTAATGCGAAAGCTTATTTGGCTGTTAAAGAAGAATTTTCAAATTTTTCGGATTATATTTGGCAGTTTGTGGATGGAAAGCCGATAGATAATCAATGGAAAAGTCACACTCAAATGCCAGCTCATACAGCGCTATCCGATAAAATGTCTAAAGACTTAAAAAAGCGTGGATTTAAATTTGTAGGATCCACCATTTGTTATGCGTATATGCAGGCTGTTGGGATGGTGAATGATCATCTCACTTGTTGTTTTCGACATAGGGAAGTTTAAAGGCAGTCATAGCATTATGCCGTGTCAGCGTTTTCTTTTCTTTAGCCACGCTTGCAACTCGGCAGATGTAATGCCCAATCCCGCTATACTGTGTGGCCCCATTTGTTCTAAATCTTCGTTTATGTTTTTTGAAACCTGATGTTGATCCTCTGGCTTAATATGAGTTGTTACTTC
>Ga0206988_1218_pt1 | contig 13578 bp, 14 predicted proteins | sample Alteio_BWMinCont_12_FD_153263 | JGI IMG/M metagenome (GOLD analysis project Ga0206988, IMG submission 153263) | Enriched cells from forest soil in Barre Woods Harvard Forest LTER site, Petersham, Massachusetts, United States -... | ecosystem: Environmental > Terrestrial > Soil > Temperate forest >... | reverse complement strand
CACATCAAGCGCCCTGTCATTTAATTTAGAAATATGTCTGTTGACCGCCATATCTGCCTCGTTTTGATGGATGATTATTATGTTGTTATAAGGCTGTATAGTTTATACACAATCCGGGCAGGACGCAAGTAGCCTGGACACGCTTTTTGTGTCCGGGAAGGTGCATATAGCGAAGCCGCTACCCTGGACACAAAAAACGTGTCCAGGCTACTTGCCCGCCGAACTTATAGGAAGCAAGTGATTGATTTAACATGAAATTATTTAGCAAGTGTAGCCTGGACACAAAAAACATGTCCAGGCTACACTTGCTATACTGTATCTGAGTGTCTAAAAAGACATCAGAGGAGGTAAAGATCATGAATAAATCAAGCCCAGCACCTCTAGAAAAACGGGCAATTAAAATGCGTAAGGAAATGGCAGATGTAGAAAAACGCATGGGGCGTTTTGTGGCTGCTGGACATTCAAAAGATCACGTCGCGGAAGTAGTGATGGATGGTTATCATCATGTGAAACACATCGACATTGATCCCGAATGGAATGGTGATAAAGAAGTATTATGCGATACGCTTACAGAAGCATTTAATGATGCGTGTGAACAAATCGATAATGAATATGATTTGGAAATATCATCGATAGTTAGTCATTATACTAATGATGATGAGGGCTATTAATTTTCTTAACTACACAGGCTAGTGAACCTTCTGCTAGTCGAATAGACAACTCATCGCCTATCTCTACTTCATTCGTATTTCTCAAAATGACATGTGTGGACGTCGTGGCAATGGCATAACCGCGTTGCAGCGTCGCAAGCGGGCTGATGCCATCTAATTTGGCGGCCAAATGGGCGAGAGCGGCTCGTTGTTTGGTAATATTTTCTCGCATAATGGTATGCAGTTTTTGTTGAGATAAATTAAGTTGATGTTGCATGTTGTTAATTTGTTGTAGTGGCGTGTGGCGGTGCAGTAAATGAAGAGACGCATTGATGCGTGCTTGGATGCTCGTCATCACTCGAACAATGAGTTGTGCTAAGCGTTGTTCGATCATGTCTAGGCGTTGCATTTTTTCAATGAGCTGCCGTTTGGGGTGCAATTGCGATAAATGTTTTTGTATCCATCCCAATTGTTGCTTCACTGCTTGTAAAACAGTTTGTATAAGACGAAATAATTGTTTTTGGCTGCGTGCAAGCAATAACAAAATATCTGTTTGATCAGGTGCCACAATTTCTGCGGCAGCAGAAGGGGTAGGCGCGCGTTTGTCCGCAACAAAATCGGCGATGGTGAAATCCACTTCATGTCCAACAGCGCTGACAATGGGAAGATGGCTATTATAAATAGCATGCGCAACAATTTCTTCATTGAATGCCCACAAATCTTCAAGTGATCCACCGCCGCGCGTCAGAATGAGCACATCACATTCATTACGTTGGTTTGCCAGTTGAATAGCATTAACAATGGCAGGCGCTGCTGTTTTGCCTTGCACTAATGTAGGGTAAATAATGATGGGGATGGTGGGCGCGCGACGCTGCAATACGGTTAAAACATCGCGTACGGCGGCCCCCGTGGCAGAAGTAATCACGCCTATTTGTTTAGGGAAAGCAGGTAGTGGCTTTTTATGTTCATCGGCAAACAAACCAGCGGCAGCTAATTTTTGTTTTAATAATTCGTAGGCGCGTCGTAATTTGCCTTCGCCGCGTTCTTCCATGAAATCTGCAATCAGTTGAAATTCACCGCGGTTTTCATACAGACTGACATGTGCTTTGATCAGCACATGCATGCCGTCTTTAGGTGTGAAACCTAAATGACGCTGTTGGCCGCGAAACATGGCGCAACGTACTTGCGCGGACGTATCTTTTAACGAAAAGTACCAATGACCCGAATGAGGTGCGGCAAAATTGGAAATTTCGCCTTCCACCCAAATCGTTTCATACGACTCTTCCAATAAGAAGCGCACTTCGCTATTGAGGCGGCTGACGGTGTAAATATCTAAACGTTGTTCTTCTTCAGTTTGCATAAATTAGCTCAAGTTTCCGCAGCATTTTTTATATTTTTTTCCACTACCGCATAGACATGAATCATTGCGCTTGCGCAACGCTTCTTTAATCGGCGGCCGTTCTTTGGGTGGTTTGCCATCAACGTAATACCATGCATTATTTTCAAAATGAAATTCACTTAATTCGTGCATGGCGTGGCGTTTTTTATTTTCATAAAAATAAGCGAGAAATTCCACGAATCCTTTATTTTGTTCCGTTGAAGCAGCGATCACCTCCAACCGGATCCACTCCACTTTATGCGCCCATTCGCGCGCGGAGGGGATATCGAAGTTTGATAGAGCAGGGTCTTTCATCGTTTTGGCTAGATAATCAAAATCAGCTTTGGTGTAAGCCGTGTAACGAGAGCGCATTAATTTTTCAGGTGTGGGCGCGTTTGCAGCGCCGCTAATATAAATGCCGCAACAGGATTCGTACTCTTGTTCTGAGCCACAGGGGCAGGGTTCCATAAATTTAGTCTCAATTGGTCTTGTGGTTATTGAGTGTTTGAATGATAGACGTATAGTTTGGTGCTTTCAAGGTGGGTTAATGGTCGTTCGCGCTTTTTGCGCCGCCACCCTGGGGAAATGAACCCCCGAATTACTAAGCGCTGAAAGCGCGAACGACCAGCGCAATGGCGGAAAAAAATCAAACTATCCCTGTAAATTGATCATAAAATGTGTATAATGCCTTGTTAATTTTAACCTGCCATTGCGCAAACATGACGAAAATGTAGGGGAATTAACATGATACGCTTAGCTCAAAACGAAGTCGCTTTAACCTTTGATGATGTGTTACTCCTCCCCGGCGAATCCGCTGTGCTCCCCAAAGATGTTGATCTTAAAACAAAATTGACCCGTGATATCACCTTAAATATCCCCTTACTGTCGGCTGCGATGGATACAGTGACAGAAGCGCGGCTTGCGATTGCGTTGGCGCAAGAGGGAGGGCTTGGCGTTATTCATAAAAATATGTCTATAGCAGATCAAGCTACGCAAGTACGTAAAGTGAAGAAATTTGAAAGTGGTGTGGTGAAAGATCCTATCACGATCTCCCCACAAACCACCGTGCGCGAAGTGTTGGAGCTGAATAAAAAATTAAATTTTCACGCTTTCCCAGTGGTTGAACAAAACCAGCAAGTGGTAGGCATCATCACCAGTCGTGATCTTCGGTTTGAAACGAATTTAGACCAACCTGTAGCAAATCTGATGACACCTAAAAGCCGGTTAGTGACTGTAAAAGAATCCGCGGATCGTGCATTGGTGCAGAAATTGTTGCATAAACACCGTATCGAAAAAGTATTAGTGGTGAATGACAATTATCAATTACAAGGCATGATAACTGTCAAAGATATTTTGCAAGAACAAGCAAAACCCTTAGCATGCAAAGATTCACAAGGTCAGCTTCGTGTGGCGGCAGCGGTTGGAACGGGTGCTGATACAGAAGAACGTATAAACGCACTCATCGCTGCGGGCGTTGACATTATTGTTATTGATACTGCGCATGGTCATTCTAAAAATGTTATTGAGCGAGTGCGTTGGACGAAGAAACACTTTCCAACGGTGGCAATCATTGCTGGCAACATTGCAACAAAAGATGCCGCAAAAGCATTAGCAGACGCAGGGGCTGATGCGGTGAAAGTCGGTATTGGCCCTGGATCTATTTGTACTACACGTATTGTGACAGGTGTAGGCGTGCCGCAGATAACAGCGGTTGCCAATGTAAGTGCAGCATTGAAGGACACAACAGTGGGAGTCATTGCTGATGGCGGCATTCGTTATTCAGGTGATATTTCTAAAGCACTCGCGGCGGGTGCGACGGCTGTGATGGTCGGCGGTTTGTTTGCAGGAACTGAAGAAGCACCTGGCGAAGTAGAGTTGTATCACGGTCGTTCTTATAAATCATATCGTGGTATGGGTTCACTCGGTGCAATGGGGCAGCAACATGGCTCAAGTGATCGCTATTTCCAAGAAGCAGGCAGAGACAAATTGGTGCCTGAGGGAATTGAAGGCCGTGTGCCTTACAAAGGCAGTATGGTTGCAATCATTAATCAACTCATGGGTGGACTGCGTTCTGGTATGGGTTACACCGGTTGTGAGAATATTCAAGCATTGCATAACAAAACACAGTTTGTGCGTGTGTCACCGTCTGGTGTGCGTGAAAGTCATGTTCATGATGTGCAGATTACTAAAGAAGCGCCTAATTATCGTGTTGAGGAGTAATTGTTTAGATGCAAAAAATTCTAATCCTGGATGCAGGTTCACAATACACGCAATTAATTGCACGTCGCGTCCGTGAAGCGGGCGTTTATTGCGAGATTTATTCCTACACCGCATCAAATGAAGCAATCAACGCATTTTCGCCCACAGGCATTATTCTATCGGGCAGCCCAGAAACCGTGACAGTGGTCGAGACGCCGCGTGCGCCTGATGCAGTATTTAACATTGGTTGTCCGGTACTCGGCATTTGTTATGGCATGCAAACCATGGCACAGCAATTAGGTGGACGCGTTCTGCCCGGTAAAAAGCGCGAATTTGGCCATGCAGAAGTGCAGTTACGGCATCATTCACTCTTATTGGAAAATATAGAGGACCGAGTCGCGACAGATGGTACATCCTTGCTTGATGTTTGGATGAGTCATGGTGATCACGTTAGCGCGTTACCAGCATCTTTTGCAATCATTGCAAGCACGAGTAATTGTCCTATCGCTGGCATGGCAGATGAGAAACGTAAATATTATGGATTGCAATTTCACCCTGAAGTATCGCATACCCAGCAAGGCCAACGCATCATTGAACGTTTCGTGTTAGATATCTGTGGTTGCAAAGCAACCTGGACGACTAAAAATATTTTGGACGAACAAATAGCAACTATTTGCCAACAAGTGGGTAAGGATGGAGTTTTATTGGGTCTCTCGGGTGGTGTCGATTCCTCAGTCGCTGCATTATTACTACATAAAGCAATTGGCGATCAGTTAACGTGCGTGTTTGTGGATAACGGTTTGCTGCGCTTACACGAAGCGGTACAAGTCAAAACCCTTTTTGAAAAACATTTTGGTATTCATGTCATTTGCGTTGATGCCAGCAGCGAATTTTATGCGGCATTAACGGGTGTTGATGATCCCGAAGAAAAACGCAAAATCATCGGCAAAAAATTTATTGATGTGTTTGACCGAGAAGCAGAAAAAATCAAACAAGTAAAATGGTTGGCACAAGGCACTATTTATTCTGATGTGATTGAATCTGCCGGTACGAAAACGGGCGGCGCGCATGTGATTAAGTCACATCACAATGTAGGTGGGTTGCCTAAAGACATGCAATTGAAATTGATCGAACCCTTACGCGAACTATTCAAAGATGAGGTGCGCAAAGTCGGCATTGAGTTAGGTTTGGCGCATGAAATGGTGAATCGTCATCCTTTCCCAGGCCCAGGATTGGGTGTGCGTATAGTGGGCGAAGTGAAGCAGGAATACGTGGATAAGCTCCGTCAGGCAGATGCAATTTTAATTGAAGAGCTTCATAAAGCTGATTTGTATTATAAAGTGAGCCAAGCCTTCGCTGTGTTTTTGCCTATTAAATCAGTTGGTGTGATTGGTGACGCGCGTCATTATGATCATGTGATTGCTTTACGCATAGTAGAAACACAAGATTTTATGACGGCGCATTGGGCACGCATGCCGTATGAGTTTCTTGAAACGGTATCAAACCGTATTATTAACGAAGTGCCCGGCATCTCGCGTGTCACTTATGATATCTCTTCAAAACCACCCGCAACGATTGAATGGGAATAATATGTTTACTGATCGTGATCACCATTGGATGCGATACGCCATTCAATTAGCAGAAAAAGCAGCTGCCGAGCAAGAAGTGCCAGTGGGTGCGGTTTTAGTGTTAGATGATCAAATCATTGGTGAAGGTTATAATCGTCCCATCTCGCATCATGATCCTTCCGCGCATGCTGAAATGATTGCGCTTCGCGAAGGAGCAAAACGAATAGGTAATTACCGTTTATTAAATACGACATTATATGTGACATTAGAGCCTTGCATCATGTGCGCGGGTGCTATGGTGCATGCACGTGTAAAACACCTCGTGTTTGGAGCGCATGATCTTAAAGCCGGTGCAATCGTTACAAAGACAGAAGCTTTAAATCTGCCCTTTTTAAACCACTCGGTAGCCTATACCGGCGGCCTATTAGCTGAGCAATGTGGGGGGGTGTTGAGCAATTTTTTTCGGGAAAGACGGGGTTAAGCCGGCTTAGCCTTGCTTCATCTGCTCCCTTTACTGTATCGTGAAGGTATCTCTCTGCAAAAAATAGCTATTATATGAATAACCTAAAATCACTTCGTTCGTTCCTGCGTTGCGGTGCATTCTGCACAGCAGACAGTTACGATCTGTTGGGGTTAGCCAGCTTCTTTAAAAAGAAAGGTTATTTCACCCGCATCTCCCGTGATTTTTTGCATGTGAGTAATCTAAAAAAACCGGGCGATATCTTTTTCTTCAATTATGGTTGTTTTGTTTCTTGGGGATTTAAAAAAAGTTTTGAAGATAAATTGCTTGAATATGTGAAAGAATTTTCTGTGAATCCGTTAATACCCATCGAAACCGATCACTTTTTTTATCGCTATGGTGAAGAGACTACATTAGACACGCATGAGAGACTGCGCTTGGATATTATTACGCTTGATTCAGAAGATTCTCAAATTAAATTAGCCATTTCCTATGGACTTGCACAATCCATCAAATTAGAAGCGTTTGAAGAAGCGATTAAAGAAGCGATTAAGAAAAATAGTTATTTGCCTGAAGAAATTGCGAGCCGTGGTGTTATTTCATTATCGCGCCGTTCTATTTTCAAACGCATTGGCGAAATATTTATCGCCCGAAGTTCTATTAACATCAATATTGAATATTTAGACGCGCCTGAATTTTTCTGGCGTAATCCAAGCCTCGAACCATTTTATATTATGACTAAAAAGTTTTTAGATATTCAAAGCCGTGTGATGGCGCTAAATCAAAAACTGGATGTGTTACAAGAGTTATTACACATTTTGAATAGCCAAGTGCAGCATAGGCATTCAAGTTTATTAGAAAGTATTATTATTTTATTAATCGCGGTTGAAATTGCTATTAGCTTATATCAGTTCCATGTGGTGTAGCGATCGTTGCTTCGTGCTTTAATAACCATAACTTCATTTCCAGCATTTTTCCTTCCCGTTTTCCTGCATAACCACCCGCATTATTTGCGCCGACGATACGGTGACAAGGAATGATTATAGGCAGTGGGTTGGTTTTACATGCTTGACCGATAGCACGTGGGCTTGTACCCAATTGTTTTGCGAGCATGCCGTAAGTGAGCGTGCTGCCACTTGGGATGGCGCATAAAGCTTTCCAGACTTTTAGTTGGAAGGGCGTGCCTTCTAGGAAGTAATCTGTTGTTAGCGTGTGGCGGGGGTTTTTGAAATATTGAGCGAGTTCGGTTGCTGCTTGCAAGCTATGGGGTTCATTGGTTGATGCGAGTGGTGTGTGGTCTATGCATAAAGTGATGCGGGATAGCTTTAGCTTAGAGAAGCTTAAGGAGAGGTTGCCAAAGGGTGTAGCGATGACGGTGGAGTTTTTCATGGGGTCTTTGTTTTTTTGCGAGTTGAACTAGAAAACTTTCATCCGTCCTTCGGGCACCTTCTCCCCTTGCGGAGAGAAGGATTCACGATTACTCGGAGCTGGTGTTGTTGTTTTCAGTAGCAGCATCACCGCCATTGTTTTGCACGACTTTGGTAGCCAGTTTTTCTTTGATACGGGCTGCTCGGCCGCTTAAATCACGCATGTAGTAAAGCTTGGCGCGGCGTACGTCGCCACGGCGTTTTACTTCAACGGAATCAACGGATGGGCTGTAGCTTTGGAACACACGTTCAACGCCTACGCCGTGCGATACTTTGCGAACGGTAAAAGCGGAGTTATAACCGCGGTTACGTCTGGCGATAACGACGCCTTCAAACGATTGCAAACGCGCGCGCTCACCTTCTTGTACTTTAACTTGAACGACAACGGTGTCACCTGGCTTAAATGAAGGCAAGGCCTTGGCGGTTTGCATAAATTCAGCTTCTAAAGATTGTATTATTTTGTTACGCATTTTTTATTCCTCTAACAAGTCGTGCGATTTTATACACAAATTTGGTATTTTTCGAGCATTATTTTGGATTTTTTATATTTGGTCTGCCCTCACCCCAACCCTCTCCCGCAACCACCTTCAGTTTTCTTCTAATTTCCTGAGGGCGGGAGAGGGGGACGTTGAAACCACCTTTTGTGTTTTTCCCAACTTTCGAGAACGAAAAAGTGAGAATATCTCTGCAGAAAAAAACACAGAAGGTGGTTTCAACGTCCCCCTCTCCCGTCATCAGGAAATTAGAAGAAAACTGAAGGTGGTTGCGGGAGAGGGTTGGGGTGAGGGCAGGCGATAACGGCGCAATGACGATCTTTATCTCCGCAAAAACCCCTCAATAAATTCAGCCAGCAGCTCAGATTCTTCCTCAGTAAGCTGTTTATTTTGCAATAAATCAGGTCTTCTCAGCCACGTGCGCCCCAGCGATTCTTTCAACCGCCAGCGATCAATCCGTTTATGGTTGCCGCCGAGGAGAATATCCGGTACTGCATCCCCATTAAACATTTCTGGCCGCGTGTATTGAGGGTATTTTAAAAGGCCGGTGGTGAGAGAATCTTGGTTGACGGAGTCCATATCGCCCACCGCCCCTGGAATCAAGCGCGTGATGGCATCAATCATCGCCATGGCCGCTAATTCACCGCCGGTTAATATATAATCTCCTATCGACCATTCTTCATCGATTTCTTGGTCCAATAAGCGTTGATCGACCCCTTCATAACGGCCAGCGAGAAAAATAATGGATTTTTTAGCGGCAAATTCACTGGCCGCTGCTTGATTAAACATTCTTCCTTGTGGCGATAAATAAATAACGGTGGGTTTTTCTGGCGCTGCTTGTTTAGCCGTATGCAGGGCGACTCGCAGCGGTTCTGCCATCATGACCATACCAGGGCCGCCACCATAAGGGCGGTCATCGACTGATTTATGTTTGTCTTCGGCAAAATCGCGCGGATTCCAGCATTCTATTTTGAGTAAGGCGTCTTTTAATGCTCGGCCAGTGATGCCGCATTGCATCGCTTGAAACATGTCCGGAAAAAGGCTGATGATTCCAAACCACATTAGAGTATTTCCCAATCGACATGAATTTCTTTTTTCTCAAGGTCTACACTGAGGATCACGCTTCCAGGAAGATAGGGAATGGCATGTTCTTTTTCGCCTTTCACGACCAATACATCATTGGATCCCGTTTCAATTAAGTAAATAACAGTTCCATATACTTGGCCGTCTTTATTAATGACGGTTAATCCTTCCAAGTCAGACCAATAAAATTCATCTTTTTTAAGCACGGGCAGTTGCGAGCGCTTGATGCCGATGAAGTGGCCAGTTAATGAGGCTGCTTCTTCCGGGCTGTTTATGTGTTTAAATTTCACGATGACGCGCTTGTTATGCAGGCGGCTTTCTTCCACATCAATGGGGTGCCAATTTTGTTGGTCTTTGGAGATATACCAAGGTTTATAATCGAGGATACTGACGCCGTATTCGGTGTAGCTAACAATTTTGATCCAGCCCTGCACACCATAACTGGAGCCGATTTTGCCTACGTTGATGATTTTCATGGGGCGGTACAGCTCATGTGTCTGCTCTATGAAGACCTTCTTCCTGAAGGAAGAAGGTATCCGATATCGGTAACAAATTACGCAGCTGTTTGTCCGTTAGCAGCGGTTTCTTGTTGAACGCTGATTAAGTGCTTAACACGGTCAGAGGCTTGCGCACCCTGGGAAATCCAATATTGTACGCGTGCAATATCAAGCATCAGACGCACGTCTTTGCCGGCGGCGATGGGGTTGTAATAACCCAGACGCTCTATAAAACGGCCGTCGCGTGAACGTCGCTTGTCAGCAACAACGATATGATAAAAAGGGCGTTTTTTTGCTCCGCCGCGAGATAAACGTATCACTACCATGGGGTTTCTATTCCTATTCGTTAGCTTTATAAATTAAAGGTGCTGAATTATACGTTACTTTTTTATACTTGCAAACCCGTTTCTAGCTAGCCCTAGTTAGAAGGGCATGCCTGGTGGGAGACCACCGCCGCCTCCAAAAGGAAACTTACCCTGCATACCGCGCATGAGTTTCATCATGCCGCCTTTTTTAGACATTTTCCGCATCATTTTTTGCATTTGCGAAAATTGCTTCAATAGTTGATTGACCGCTTGGATTGATGTGCCTGATCCCATGGAAATACGGCGTTTGTGGGAATTTTTAATAATATTGTCTGGGAAGCGACGCTCGATGGGACGCATGGAGTTGATGATGGCTTCGATTTCAACCAGCTTTTTATCATTGAATTGATCTTTCATGTTTTGCGGTAGTTGACTGACACCAGGAAGCTTGCTCATGATACCCATGACGCCACCCATGTTGTGTATTTGTTTGAGTTGATCGCGAAAATCTTCCAAATCAAAGTTTTTGCCTTTTTTGATTTTTTTAACCAGCTTTTCAGCTTTATCTTTATCAAGATGGCGTTCCGCATCTTCTACCAAACTAACAATATCGCCCATGCCTAAAATGCGCGAGGCGACACGATCGGGGTAGAAAGGTTCTAGTGCATCAATTTTTTCACCCACACCCATAAATTTAATGGGTTTACCGGTGATGTGACGAATAGATAAAGCGGCACCGCCGCGCGCATCGCCATCTGTTTTGGTGAGGACGATACCGGTTAATGGCAGTGCGTCATTAAATGCTTTCGCCGTGTTCGCGGCATCTTGCCCCGTCATACTGTCAACCACAAATAATGTTTCGATGGGTTGAATAGCAGCATGCAAACGCTTAATTTCCGCCATCATTTCTTCATCAATGTGCAGACGGCCAGCGGTATCGATGATGACGACATCAATAACTTTATTCTTGGCGGCTTGTATGGCGCCACGGGCAATGTCTACAGGGTCGTCAGAGGTGGTGCTTGGGTGGTATTCCACGCCGAGTGTGTGCGCGAGTGTTGCTAATTGTTCGATTGCAGCAGGACGATAAATATCGGCACTGGTGACTAACACGGATTTTTTTTGCGATTGCATAAGCCAGCGTGCCAATTTGGCAACGGTGGTGGTTTTACCGGAACCTTGCAGGCCTGCCATTAAAATGACGGCAGGGGGTTCTGTTTTGAGATCAAGCATTGCATTAGACTCACCCATCACATGCACGAGTTCGTCATGGACTAATTTAATCAGAACTTGGCCGGGGGTGAGGCTTTGCATGACTTCCTGACCCAAGGCTTTGGTTTGTATTTGCTCAATGAATGCTTTGGCCACGGGGAGCGCCACGTCTGCTTCAAGCAGGGCGATTCGAATGTCTCGTAGGGTTTCTTTGATGTTATCTTCAGTCAGTCGGCCTTGGCCTGTTAGGTTCTTTATAACTTTATTTAAGCGTTCAGATAATTGATTAAACATGGGTTCACAACCAATGGTTTGTAATAGTGGCATGGAGTATACCTAAAATAGGCATTTCATCAAACGGTTGACAGCCATTCATTCGCACGTTAAATCTAATCTTCCAGGATTTAGACCAATAGGACCTATTTTGAGTCACTTTCAAGTTACGCTATTTAGTTTGATTCTTGCTTTGCTGATTGCATCCGCCGCCTTTTTTGCCTGCGCTGAAACAGCGTTGATGTCGGTTAACCGCTATCGTTTGCGGCATAAAGCGCGGATTAAAAAGCGCTATGCTATCGTGTTACTGCAATTATTGAAGCGTCCAGATCGGTTGCTGGGTGTGCTACTGATTGGTAGTACGTTTGCGAACATTCTTGCTTCTTCATTAGCCACATTAATCGCTTTTCATTATTGGGGCGACAATGGCGCGCTGCTTGCCGCGATTGTTCTTACTTTTATCGTATTAATTTTTGCTGAAATTGCGCCGAAGACCTTGGCTGCGATTTATCCTGATCGCGTGGCGCGTTTGGTGGTGTACCCGATTCGGATTCTTTTAAAAATGCTTTACCCCATTGTTTGGGTGGCGAATGCGATTACCAACGGATTATTAAGATTGCTGCATATACGTGTGTTGGGCCATACGGTTGAGCCGTTGTCACGGGAAGAGTTGCGCACGATTGTGTATGACACTGCTGGAAAATTTTCCAGACAATATCAAAACATGTTACTTGGCATTTTAGATTTAAGTGATTTGACGGTTGATGATGTCATGATCCCGCGTCATGAAATGGTGGGGGTGGATATCAATCAATCGTGGGAACGCATTGTAAAGCAGTTGAATAGTTTTACACAAGATTGGATCCCCGTTTATCACGACAGCATGAATCAATTAATCGGTGTTTTATATTTCCATGATATGGCGCGGGAATTTTTGAATAAACAAACCATCACCATCGATAATTTACGCCAATTATTACACGAACCTTATTTTGTGCCGGAAGGAACATCGCTGCAGGTGCAGCTAGCGTATTTTCAGCAAAGTCGCACCAAAATTGCTTTCGCGGTAGATGAATATGGCGAAATTTTGGGATTGCTGACGTTAAACGATATTCTTGAAGAAATTGTCGGTGATTTTACGTCCAATGTTAGCTTGGCAAAACGTATTGAAACACAAACAGATGGGAGTTATTTGTTGGATGGTGCGGTGACGATCCGCGAATTTAACCGTGCAGCCGGTTGGGAGTTGCCAGTCGGCGGCCCTAAAACCATCAATGGATTAATTGTAGAATATTTAGAATCGATGCCGCATACGGGCACGGCTGTGTTAATTTCAGGTTATCCCATTGAGATTGTTAAAGTGAAAGATAACCGCGTGAAATTAGCGAGAGTGTTTCCGCGGTTAGAAAGTTATCATCATTAGGTAGCCCGGAGCTAACCCCATAGGCGTCAAGCTAAGCCAAACCGTCATTGCGAGGAGCGCTTTTTGCGACGAAGCAACCCAGGCTGTGACGTTATTTTTTTCCAAGGGTATTCGATTTGGTCTGTTTAAAGTCACAGCCTGGGTTGCTTCGTCGCAAAAAGCGCTCCTCGCAATGACGAAATTACCTTAGCTTGACGCGTATGGAGTTAACCCGGGCTCAAATATGATCATCTGATCAGTAATGCAGCCACCACATTCCTACCTTCAGCGGTGAGTGCGTTATAGGTGCGGCAGGCGGCGCTGGTATTCATGATTTCTACACCGATACCTTGATTGATGAGTTCGCCATAAAAGTCGACGGAAATAAACACGTGGGTGCTGCCGGTGCCTATTAATAAAATATCGGGTTTGAAGGCGAGGATGGAGGAAAAGGATTGGCTGCTTAAATCGGCTGCTGTTTGGGGTGGCCAATCTTCGATGAGTTCATTAGCCGTTACGATGACGCTTTTTGTTAAGGTTTGGTCATTAATTTGCAGAGTGCCAGGCTCGTAGGCGCGAATTTGGTAGCGGGCATGGTTTTCATCTAAATCGAGTGATGCCATTATTTTC
>Ga0206988_1216_pt1 | contig 13662 bp, 15 predicted proteins | sample Alteio_BWMinCont_12_FD_153263 | JGI IMG/M metagenome (GOLD analysis project Ga0206988, IMG submission 153263) | Enriched cells from forest soil in Barre Woods Harvard Forest LTER site, Petersham, Massachusetts, United States -... | ecosystem: Environmental > Terrestrial > Soil > Temperate forest >... | reverse complement strand
TTTTGCCGGCGTTTATTGGGGCCAGCCCATACCGCCAGGCTTTTGAGCGCGGTGTTAAGCTGATTGGCGCTACCGCTCACTTTGTATCGAATGAATTGGATGAGGGACCGATAATTGCCCAGCAGATCATCTCAGTAAATCACTCCTTTACCGCAGCTGATATGGTAAAAGCGGGCAAAGAAATTGAAACCTCGGTACTTGCCCGCGCTCTTAAACTGGTGTTTGAAGACAGGGTATTTGTTTACAAGAATAAAACAGTGGTTTTTGAATAAACCTTCAATTTTATTTGCTCCAATTGTTCCTTAAGCATAGTTTTGTAACTTTCATATTACATCAACTAAAAACATAGTTTATAGAAATATTATATTTAAGTTAGCGTTTAGTACGCCAAACCGGCCAGTTAGCCGATTGATTGTACCTGTTACCTTATCTTATACATGCGAAAAATATTACTAATACCCCTGCTTATTATTATTTCAATTGCAGCAAAAGCGCAAAACCATGGCGTAGTTAAAGCAATCATCCTCGACTCCTTAAGCAAGCAGCCCATCCAGCTTGCTACTATTTCCATTTTAAAGCTGCAGGATTCATCACTTATATCCTATACCGTTACTGATAAAAACGGCGCATTCGCCCTGCATAATTTACGCGAAGAACCATCCCGGTTGCTTATAACACATGTGGGGTACCAGGGCATACATATCAATATTAAATTTAAAAACGGCCAACCGGCAGATCTTGGTAAAATATACCTGTCTGCAAAAACACTGCAGGAAGTAACGGTAAAGGGGGAACGCATCCCTGTTATAATAAAAAAAGACACCATTGAATTTGATGCCACCGCATTTAAAACAAGGCCAAATGCATTGGTTGAAGATTTGTTAAAGAAATTACCGGGTGTACAGGTTGACCGCGAAGGCGGGATTACCGTGAATGGTAAAGACATTTCAAAGATTAAAGTAAACGGCAAAGATTTTTTTGTGAACGATCCTAAAATAGCAACCAGGAACCTTGAAGCAAACATGATTTCGAAAGTTCAGGTTTATGACGACCGGGAGAATGATCCTGACCACCTGGTACCAGAGTACCAGGTTAAAAAGATCATCAATCTTAAATTTAAAAAATCATTTACTAAAGGCATCTTGAGTACAGTGGGTGCCGGTGCCGGAACACAGGACAGGTACGTTGGTTCGGGCTTTATAGCCAAGTTCCAGGATGATGTGCAGCTAAGCGCAAAGGTCGGTATTGATAATCTGAGCGGTTCAGGCTTTTTTTCAGGGAATTATGGCGGGTTTAGCACATTCAACTTCGGCAATACCGGTTTAAGGAAATCAACAAACGGGAACTTTGATTTTACAAAAGACATCAATAAAAAATTGAAACTGCACATAGAATACCGGTTTGATAACAGCATTATCGATAACAACTCCAATTCAAAAGTGCAGCAAAACATTAACGACACGGTTATTAATTCATTAACGCAGGCTATTAACCATCAAAAAACAAATAGCCAAAACCTGCACGCTGAAATGGAATGGAAGCCCGACTCAATTACTATAGTCAAATACAACCCGGATATTGAATATAACTACAATAACAGCCTGAACAAAAGCAGCAGCATCCGGTCAAACACTTATGTCTCTCTGCTTAACACAACCAGCAGTAGTGACCAGGGCAGCAGTAACGCTTTTCAATATCAGCATAACTTTAGTTACTACCGTAAATTAAGTAAAAAGGGATCATCCTTAACCTTAAGTAACTCCATAAGCATCCACCCTGAACACAGCCTTAATTTTAACGCCAATGATTTAACCTCGTATGTTGCAGGATTTCCGTCTGACACCTTAAGGCGATCATCAAAAAATGCAAATAACGATATCTCCCAAGGTTTAAATGCGGCCTATCATTACCCTATCACGAAAAAATTAGCAGCAGATATATTATTGGTTACATTACATGACCGTAACAGCGGCGAATTGCTTACTTACGACGAAGATTTTAAGACCGGCCTGTACACCATCTTTTTGCAGGACCAAAGCAGTAACCTTATCCGCGACCTATGGGGCGAAGGCGTTAACCCGCAGCTCACCTATAATTTTACCGACAATATTTCATTTAAAGCAGGTGTGACAGCCCTTGGGCAGCAAATTGGCAATCATTTTAACAGTTACACTAAGGACCTGAACCAGGATTTCTTTTACATACTACCATCTGCCGAGGTACATGTAAAAGATTTTACCTTAAGCTACGGCGAAACCGTACAGCAGCCTTCTATTAATAATTTGCAGCCTATTACTATTGTTTATAGTCCGCTTTATACCTTTATTGGCAACCCCTTACTAAAACCAACTTATTTTCACAACATTAATTTTAGCTACCGGAAATATAACCGCGCCGCAGGTTTGAACTTAAACGCAAACTCGCACATTGTTATCGAAAAAAACACCATTGTGAATGAGCAAACAATAACTGCCGAAGGAGCTACCGTTACTACCCCCATAAACCGCAACGGGCGTTTTACAGCTTATTTAAACAGCAGCATTAGTAAGCATTTTAAAAAACAGGGTAAGTGGGATTTTACAGCAATAGCCAATACCAGCGCAAGCGCCGGGCATAACTTTTTTATAGTAAACGGCCAAAATGGATATCAGAACACGCAAAGCATTTATTTTGAACCGATTTTTTTTGCCGAGTGGAACGATGTTATCTCATTTGAGCCTAATTACAGAATTGACTATGCCACCACCCAATACCAGCTTGTTAATTACCCGAAAACAAATTACGCAACCCAGAGTGCAGGGATGAGAATTGACCTAAGCCTGCCACAAAATTTTAGATGGAGGGCCGATTACACCTACAAATATAACCCCATTGTAGAACCAGGCTTTCAGCGCAGCGCTAATCTGCTGAATTTTTCGGTTACCCGCAGGATCCAAAAGGATGGCAAAGGTGAAATAGGCCTGTTATGTTATGATATTTTAAATCAAAATGTAAGCTCCCGCCATTATGTAGTTGCCAATACTATTAATGACATTCAAAGCCAGGTATTAAAACGATACTTGTTGTTAACCTATACTTATCATTTTAAGAAGTTTAAATAATAACTCGATTAAAAATATGTGGATTGGAAATAGCTGAAAGCAAAAAGGCTAAAGCAGAAAGACTAAAGCTGAAAGCTAAAAACTAAGAAGAACTTATTTATACTATCTTCTTGTGCTTCTTGCTTTACGCTTTCAGCTTTAACCTTACCTAAACAAACCTGTATTGAAGCACGGCAGTAACAAAGGGAGTTACCAGTTTAATATCGTGCTTAATGTGAAGGGGAATCTCAATAAAATCACCAGCGCCCAGGGCAAAAAGCTCATCGCCTATGGTACACTCACAGCGGCCCTTTAAAACAAAGAGGCTTTCAAAGAAGTCGCCATGCTCTTCTTCCGGAACATTATTGCAGCTGGTAACAAGCATTTGCTGTACTATTTCATCCTGCCTTATAATGTTCAGGGTAAAATCTTCAGTTGGCTCTTCACGTATTAAATGTGCAAAAGCCTTTAACCATGGTTCCGGATTTGCCGAACGGCTGATAACCGGCAGCTCATGAATATTCAATTCTTCAGCAAAACCAAGTGAGGCAAGTATATTATGTTTAAGATGGCTGGCAGGTTCGGCAGCAGCCAATGCTGCCAGGTTCTCAAATGCCAGCTCAACGGCAGTAAGCTCCGCCTTAATTTCAGGATAAAGCATAGTCATTTGAATTAAATACGCCTGGTCTGCCTCATTCAGATGGCCCAGGCAGTATTCTTCCAAAACACCGCTTTCAATATATTTCTGGATATCCATTAATTAATGTCTGTCTTTTGTTTCATCGCTTTACGGATATTAATTTTCACTTCGTCAACAGGCATATTCAATATTTCGGCCACTTCATAAATTTTATATCCCTGGTGGACCATATCAAATATGGCAATTTCATTTATTGCCCCGGTATCGTTTTTTGTATTACTAAACGAATTATTTCCCGGTGCGGTTTTTAATTTATTAACACTAATGTAATTAATACTTTCAGAACGGGCAAGCTGCAGGGCCCAGGTTAAGAATGTGAGCTGACTGAACTTATATTGATCAATGTTTTTACAGATCCTTTTAAAAGTTTTTTCGAGCAATTGCTCAGCTGCTTTTGCATCCTTAACTATGCGGATAATATAACCGTAAAGCATGGCCGAATAACTTTCGCATAAATGCTCACAACCCTTTGGATCGCGGCGCAAAAGTAATTCAACTAAGGCAGGTTGTGTACTATAATTATTATCCAAAGTATTGGGTGCTATTACCTTTGCGGTCAATATAGAGAAACAAACAGCAACATCTTAAACTTAAATAATTATAAAGCACTCCTTTAAGGAATGAGGTAAGAAGAGACAAGAATCAAGATGTCAGGAATCAAGAATTGAAGCCGAAGATTTTGTGTCCATAGAAAAACCTATCTTGATTCCTGACTCTTGACATCTTGATTCCTGACTCTTGACATCTTGATTCTTTCCCCCCTGATATCTTGATTCTTTCCCGCTGATTCTTTTCTCTAATAAGATATGTTTAGCTTTGATAATTAATATCTATGAAGTTCAGAACTGCCAGGCATACCAAAGATTTAAACCGTATTATTGATTTTTACGGCAGGGTTTTAGGGTTAAAAGTTTTAGGTGAATTTAAGGACCATCATAGTTATAACGGCGTATTTTTAGGGATCCCGGGCGCCGACTGGCACCTGGAGTTTACCACATCGCGCATAACCCCTGTTCACTACCCGGATAACGACGACCTGCTGGTATTTTATGCTGAATCTGTTGAGGAATTTAACATCATTAAACAAAAATTTATTGCTAACCGGGTAAGACCTGTGCATCCTAAAAATCCTTATTGGAAAAACAACGGGATAACGTTTGTAGATCCCGATGGCTTCAGGATTGTGATCTCGGTGTTGAGGATAGTTCCTAAAAATTTGCTGGGTAAGTAGTAGTCTTAAGTCCGGAGTCTTAAGTCAATAGTCTGTAAGTTCAACTCAAACAATTTCAGGTATTTCATATTGTGTTATAAACAACCATAACTATGAACAGAACTATTGGGATTGTGCTGATTATTGCAGGGGCAGCTATGTTGATATGGACAAGCTTTACCTATACCAAAAAAGAAAAGGTTGTTGATGTCGGTCCGCTTCAAATTTCTGTCGACAAGCAAAAAACGGTTAACTGGCCCCCTTACCTGGGTGGGTTATTGATAATTGGCGGAATTGTGATTGTGGCAACGGCAAAGAAAAGCTAAAAGCAATAAGCTTAAAGCCCAAAGCAAAAACTTTTAGCTTTCGGCTTTGAGCTTTTACCTATATTCGCTTCAATGATCTTCGATTTTAGGCTAAAGGTATTTTATACGGTTGCACAAAGGCTAAGCTTTACCAAAGCCGCGGCCGAGTTGTTTATTACCCAACCTGCCGTTACCAAGCACATTAAAGAACTGGAACACCAGCTGAATGTTCAATTATTTCGTCGCAATGGTGGCAGCATTGTTTTAACTACCGCCGGGAAAATAATGCTGCAATATGCTGAGAAGATCTTTCAAACCTATACCGAGCTTGAAACTGAGCTGGCCCAGCTGAATAATATGGAAGCCGGTACCGTTCATATTGGCGCCAGCACTACGGTTGCACAAACCATTTTACCCAAGATCCTGGCGTTGTTTAAGAAAACTTACCCTGCCGTAAACTTCACCTTTATACAGGGCAATACCGATGTTATAACCCAATTGATATTAGCCGAAAAGATTGACATTGCCATAGTTGAAGGCGCGGCTCATTACCCACAGATAGCTTATTCGCCATTTGCCAAGGATGAGATAGTTTTGGTAACCCGCGCCAATAATCAGCTATCGAAAAAGGCCGAGATCTCGCCCAAACAATTATTAAATATTCCGCTGATCTTACGTGAAGCCGGTTCAGGAACGTTAGATGTTATTTTTAATGCACTGAGCGGTGCCGGGATTAATCCGAAAGACCTGCATATTGAAATTCAGCTGGAGAGTAGTATCGCCATAAAACAATACCTGTTGTATTCAGAAACGGCCACGTTCCTATCTATTCAATCTGTTGTAAGCGAATTAAAATACAATGAGCTAAGCATCATAGAAATTAAAGGGCTCGAGATCTTCCGTACATTTCAGTTCATCCAGCTGCATGGTAAAAATTCAAAACTGATTGAGCTTTTTAAAAGATTCTGCCTTGCCAGCTATAACTTAAAGTAATCAGTAATTACTATTTATCATTGGTGTTAAGTTATAATAACTACGACCTTTAGTTATTATTTCAATGGTACTTTTATGGAACTAATAACTACTGATATTTGCATTATAGGCGCGGGTCCTGTTGGTTTATTTGCCGTTTTTGAAGCAGGCCTTTTAAAAATGCGCTGTCATTTAATTGATGTTTTGCCACAGGTTGGTGGTCAGCTTTCCGAGATCTATCCGCAAAAACCAATCTACGATATTCCCGGCTTCCCTACTGTTAATGCCCAGCAATTGGTTGATGGCTTAATGGAACAGATCGAGCCTTTTAAACCCACCTTCTCTCTTGGAGAACGCGTTAATGAATTACAGCAACTGGAAGACGGCTCATTCATCACCACCACAAGCGATGGTACCGAAGTGCACAGTAAGGTTGTGGTGATTGCAGGAGGGCTCGGCTGCTTTGAACCACGTAAACCAGCTATTGATCACCTTGAAGAATTTGAAGGCAAAGGTGTTGCCTACATGATAAAAAATCCGGAAGCTTTTCGCGGGCGCAAAGTGGTGCTGGCAGGTGGCGGCGATTCTGCACTGGACTGGACTATTTTCCTGGCTGATATTGCCGAAGAAGTAACCCTGATCCATCGCGGCGATACTTTTAGGGGAGCACCTGATAGCGCTGAAAAGGTTTTTGAGCTAGCTAAAGAGGGCCGGATCAATCTTATTTTACAAGCACATATTAAAGCCATAAACGGAAACGGGCATTTGCAGGAAGTAGAGATTGTTGACAGGGAGAACCAAACTTCTGTTATTGCAGCTGATAATTTGATCCCTCTTTTTGGCCTTACCCCAAAGCTTGGCCCAATTGCCGAATGGGGGTTAAATGTAGACAAGTCAGCAATTATGGTTGATACTTTGGATTATAGCACCAATGTAAAAGGAGTTTATGCCATTGGCGATATCAACATTTATCCCGGTAAGCTAAAGCTGATCCTTTGCGGTTTCCATGAAGCTGCACTGATGGCCCAAAGCGCATTTAAACAGGTTTATCCGGATCAGAAATTAAGCTTTAAGTATACTACTGTGTATGGGGTAAGCGCATTTTGAAGAAGGTGAAAGCTGAAAGGCGAAAGCATAAAGCCGGGAATTTATAGCAAACAAGAATATTAAACACGCATGATTGCTTTAAGCTTTGTGCTTTCTGCTTTCTGCTTTCAGCTCAAATACAAGAATATTAAACATGCAGATTGCTTTAAGCTTTGTGCTTTTCGCTTTCTGCTTTCAGCTCAAAAAAATGATCAATTTAACTATTGAAGACAGGGATGGCAGTCGCCGACCTGTTGAGATACCCGAAGACATAAGTCTGAGTTTGATGGAGGTTTTAAAGGCCACCGATCATCACATACTGGCCACCTGCGGTGGCATGGCTCTTTGTGCTACCTGCCATGTGCAGGTTGTTGAAGGCCCCGAAAAATATTTCCACCCATCAGACCAGGAACTTGACTTGCTGGATACCCTGCCTGATGCGGCGCATGATAGCCGCCTGGCCTGCCAGTTAAGAATTAGCGAGGATATGGATGGGATGGTGTTTAGGATATTGGGGGAAGAGTAAATAGCAAAACTCAAACGTCATGCCGAATTTATTTCGACACCCCACATCAATGGTCGCCTGCGTACATAATGTACATCAGACATTTGAGGTGCTGAAACAAGCGGCATGACGTTTCTTATTTCCTACCTTATATGTGTGATTATATCCTGAAGTCCTTCAGCATTGTTCCTGTTAGCTTCAATTCTGCCGATTCTGCCATACACAAAACTTTTGAACAGGTCATTAGCTTCGGGCCAGTCGTTTTCCGCTTTCCTTTTACTATTAAGTATTAAAGCTTGTGGTGTACGCACAATGCCCCATGGAAATCCCCACCAACCCAATAAAGCAGTTTTTAGCATTGCATTATTATTTTGCTTATTAAGGCATTGTGGGCAACCAATTTTTATTTCTTTACGATAATGGGTAATTACAATAAAGCTTATCACATTAGCCGTAATGGTAGCATTTAATTTCTCATCTGTTCCGTTACAAAAAGGGCATGGAAGGCTTCTTAAAAGCCCGGTATAATCCGCTAAGTTTTGGGCACTAACTTCTTCTACTTGCACATCCGCAGCTTTTATTATATCGGCAGAAAGCCCGCGCTCTTTAATTATTTGTTTCAGCAGGTCCAAAGCCTCTGGCCTTAACCCTGCAGCTTCTTCGCTTGCTATCCGAATCAGTTTTTTATCATCAAATTGCTCGTAGTTCTTTTTTAATTGTTGCAGATCTGGTTCCATTGTAAGGTTTATAATTATCTCTAATTATAATATTAAATATTGGCAATGTCAATTAAATAAAAAGTCCATTTAAACTACTCCCAATTTGTTGGGAACTGAATATCCTTTATACTTAATGGTTTAAAGTTTTCTATTTTGTATTCCCTGCCTGAATCATTGTACATAAAAAACGGATCGGCTTTAAAGTGGGTATAATCAATTATTAACTGCTCTTGTAACTTCAGCAGCCTGTTTTGGTAAGCTGTATCATACGCTGCGGGATCTTTCATCAGCTTCGTAATATACTCAAGCAGGTTATAGCAGGTTGTAAATTGTCCGCAGGCAATAATACAGGCTTCGTCATGATGCTGCAGACTATCGGTTTTGTCAAACCATAAAGTTGTGCCCATGTTAAAGGCCACCTGGGCCACTATCTGCATATCGCGACTGGGCGGATAAGGTCCGGGCTCAGGATTGCGGTTGCGGTTTATATCGTTTGAAAATGAAAGATCGTAGATGTGGTTGCCTTTGCCACGGTTATTCCATTCAGGCGAGTTGTAAAAGGTGTTATAAAGCAACTGCCTGATCCGTTTTAAAAAAACGCTCAAGTTTAGCATTAATACAGAATCGACCCGGGCCAGCAGCATTTGTTTAAGTACAGGGAGCGGTGTTTTTGTAAGATATTTTAACAGCAATAAAACAATCCGCTCCGTAAAGCTTTTCAATAAACCCGAAGGGGTGCCCGATTCGGTAACGTTAAAGATCTTTTTCCGGATCCATAAAACACCTATCATAAAAAGTAAAGGCAGGGGCATAAGCACACTACCAATGATAATTAAAGGGATGCAATTGATCCAAACGCCAGCTACAGCCATTGCAATAGCAGCGATAAAGCAGGCTATAACAATAAAATTTAATCCGCTCAGGCTTAGTCCTCCCTTGTTTGGCGCGGCAGGCATATCGTAAGGTTTTATAAAATGGCTGCCAACATCATTAACCAGCATCAGGTTAAATGGCTTAAAGTCAGTTTCGCACTTTATCCTTCTTTTGTCGGCATACATCATGCTTTGCAGCCCCTGGTTATCCGTTATGCCGCCATCCATAAAGCCAACCCGTTTTTGGTCAATAAATTTAGTCTCCTGCTTATCGCCGGTTTGCGGCCGCATGGTGAGCGCTTTTTTAAGGGTCAGTTCCGTTAGTCCCTGGTGGGTAAAATCATTTGGGAAAATAATGGGTTCAAACCCTGCCGGGAAACAGGACGATGCTGCCAGCAGGTCGCTAAGCTTCAGCTCGTCCGCAACAGCAGGTTCCAGGAATATCACCTCGTTCCCGAACCTAAAGTACTTATCGGGCATGGCATCATACGCCAGCTTCCTTTCCTGCCTGAACGACTGGCCAGTGTAAAATTCAGTAGTATTAAAACACACTTCCTGAAGGTGCTTGTTTGGGCTGCTTTTGCCGAGTGCTTTTAGCGTATTCCCCTCAAAAATATATTCATCATAAGCCATAGCGAAGGCATTAATAACATTGCGGCTTTTATCGGGCCGGTTCCTCCACCTGCGTTTATCTGATAGTATTTCGAGCGCGTTTTTCAGGATCTGTTCACCAAGCAGGGTTTCATACAATTTAACATAAAACTGCCCGAATGTTTTACCTTCAGCATCATAAAGCGCATACAGTGCTGTAGCTATGGTGCCACCGGATGCTGACGACATATAAGTTACCTGCTGCAATAATGACGCGCCGCTAAGCGGATCATCAGCGTCATCAAACCTTATATTGTTCAAATACGACAGTACGCCCAGCGCAAATGAAGCTGCCCGGAAACCGCCGCCCGAAAAAGCAAGCGCGATATTTTCAAATGGTTTTATGCAGATTACCTGCAAAGAAAGAGCGTCAGATTGAGCCGGCAAGGCTTTATTGTCCATATTGTAATGTGTTAAGGTTTTGTACCTATAAATTTATGGAATTAATAATGATAAATAAAAATGAATTGTTAATTGGAATATATATTTATTTGATATACATTTAATACCAAATATCAAAACACATTAAAATGAAGCAGGACATTAGTAAAATTGCAGACAAGATCAGTTACATTCAAAATACCTTATCGGTAATTAATGGCAAATGGAAACTGCCAATTTTATTGTCCATGTATTCAGGCATTTCACGCTTTAGGGATCTGCAGCGTAATATTCCAAATATCACCACCCGGGTATTATCAAAAGAATTGAAGGATTTGGAAGGAAATAAGCTGATAGTACGGATAGTGCATGATACCTATCCTGTATCAATAGAATATAAGCTTACCACGCACAGCCATAGCCTTACACCTCTTGTTGATGAAATGATAAAATGGGGAAAGCAGCATGTGAGAAAGTAGTTGGCAGTTTTGAGTTGGCGGTTGGCAGTATTACATTTGTATCGGCAAAAAGGATCAATAATATGCGAATAATTCCCAAACCTATTGAAGGCGAATACCCGCCTTATACCATAATGTACATGAAACTGATACCTGGTGACGGGATGGTTTTGCAGCATTTGCGGGATAACTTTCTTGCTGCAAAAGAGCTGGTATATAGTATGCCTGAAAAGATGCTGTATCATCGTTATGCCGAAGGTAAATGGAGCATTAAGGAAACACTGGTACATGTTATTGATGATGAACGCATATTTGCTTACCGCGCACTTCGCTTTGCCCGTAATGAGCAAATGAACCTGATTGGCTTTGACCAGGATGCATATACCCTCTATTCAAAAGCAGATGAGCGCGACCTGGATAATATTTTTGATGAGTATGAAGCCGTACGCAAATCAACCATTGCCTTGTTTAACGGCTTGCCCGAAGATGCTTTTATGCGGATTGGAAAAGGTACAGGCACCTTTAATAACGCTAGTGTGAGGGCGCTTGCCTATCACATAGCCGGGCATGAGCAACATCATATCAATTTGATAAAGGAATTGTATATACCATCGTTTAACAAATAAAGCTAAAAGCAGAATGCACAAAGCTTAAAGCTAATATACTGGTTTTCAATATCATAAAATCGATTTATGTGAATATTAACTAATAGACCCTATATGAATAAGCTCCCCGATGGCTGTAGGTCCCGAAGTAATTGTGGTAATTAGACGAATTTACCATTTGGTAAGTGTACTCCATCTTAAACACAGCAACTTTGTCTTATTAAAATAAATAAGACAATGGAAACTCCAATAAAATTCAATCAAACATTACAAGGTAAAAGGGTAATAATATTAGGTGGCAGCTCAGGTCTGGGTTTGGCTACTGCTAAGGCTGCCAGCGCCGAAGGTGCCAATGTGATTATTGTATCGGGCAATCAGCAGCGGATCGACAATGCCTTAAAGGAACTGCCTCAAGGCAGCACTGGTTTTGCCGTTGACCTGAGCAAAGAAGAAAAGATAAAAGCATTTTTTGGACAGGCTGGGAGCTTTGATCATTTGGTTTATACCGCAGGCGAAAACTTAACTTTAAATTTGATTGGCGAAACTAATATTGATGAGGCTCGTACTTTTTTCAACGTGCGTTACTGGGGTGCTTTTACAGCAGTTAAGTATGGCGCACCCCATATTAATGCAGGCGGGGCAATTTCATTAATCAGCGGTACCGCCAGCGCAAGGCCAGGGTCGGGCTGGTCAATAGCGTCGAGCATTTGCGGGGCAATGGAAGGATTTGTAAGAGCCATGGCAGTTGAGCTGGCGCCTATCCGTGTAAACGCTGTTGTACCGGGCGTTATTAAAACCAACCTTTGGGGCAGCATGAGCGAAGCCGACCGTGAAGGCTTATTCAAATCTCAAGCTGATGCCTTGTTATTAAAACGCGTTGGCGAGGCCGAAGATGTAGCCCTTGCTTTTGTGTACCTGATGAAACAGCAGTTCGGTACCGGGCAAAATATTACGATTGATGGCGGGGCCGTGCTGGTGTAATAAGTGGGCAGTGCGCAGTTTGCAGTAGGCAGTAAAAAACAGCAAACTGTATACTGCGTACTAACCGGCAATTGCTATTTAGCCTTACTTATGTTTACCAACTCATCTACTAAGGCTGATAAGCTTACACTGGCGCAGGCTATTAACTCATCGGCTGCGCCATAATAAATGTACAGCTTATCGCCAAACAAAGCTGTTCCGGTGGGGAAACACACATCATCCACATCGCCCGCCAGCTCATAGTCCAGTTCAGGTTTGAATAATGGGTATGAAAGGCGGGCGATCTCTTTCTTCGGATCGTCCAGGTCAAGCAATGCCGCGCAGCAGGAATACTCATACCCTTTAACCATATCTTTAACGCCATGATAGATCAGCAGCCAGCCATGTTCTGTTTCTATCGGCGGGCAACCGGCGCCAACATAGCTTACCTCGTGCGGGTATTTGGGAGCCAGCATAATATGCTGATCGAAATGACTAAAATAATCTTCCCAAAATACATTGTTAAGTTCTGTTAAGCTTTCAACTGATACTATTTGGATATCGGGCTTAATGCGGTGCAAAAAGGTTAATTTTCCATTTATCCTGCGCGGAAAGAAAACAAAATCCTTATCAGCTAATATATTTGCACCGCGGTTATAACGCAGGTACTTTTCGTTTAATAAAGGCTTATGTTTGGTGAGCCTGTCAAAATCGGTATAGCTAATTTGCGGAACAATTATTCCCTGCCTTTCAAAATGCTGTAAATTTGTTGAGGTAGCCAATGCGCCTAATGCATTATCCCCGTCGAAGGCAATATAAGTAAGATAATAGGTGTCATCTATTTTTACTATCCGGGGGTCTTCCATCCCGTGCTTTTCGTAATCAAATTTTGGCGATAAAAATGGAGCGTCCATCCGTTCTATCACATTCAAAGGGCCATCCAACCGGCAATAACCAATACTTGATTGATTTTTGATATGAACAGCTCTGTAAAAAAGATGTATCGTATCTCCCTCTTTTATCACTGCCGGATTCAGCACACTTTCATTCTCAAAATCCAACGCCGTCTTATTCAGTATAACACCTTCTTTTTTTACCGCTACCATAAATTTTGCAGGATGTTAAAATCCTTTTTTAAAATGCCCATTATCCAGGCAG
>Ga0206988_1213_pt1 | contig 13928 bp, 12 predicted proteins | sample Alteio_BWMinCont_12_FD_153263 | JGI IMG/M metagenome (GOLD analysis project Ga0206988, IMG submission 153263) | Enriched cells from forest soil in Barre Woods Harvard Forest LTER site, Petersham, Massachusetts, United States -... | ecosystem: Environmental > Terrestrial > Soil > Temperate forest >... | reverse complement strand
CATGCCGCTAATTGTTCGGCTAATTGTTCAGTACTCCAGAGTTTTCCTTTTACATCGAGCGCGATGACACGATGAGTGGGCTTGATCGCAGCCAGCATTTTTTCGCCTTCACGTTCAGTGATCCGTTTGATATCCGCATGAGGAGTGCGCTTTTCAGCGGGAATCTCGATTAATTCTAAGGCAGAGGAGGCGGGTAAGCGTTTAGCATATTCTTGATAACCCTCTTTTATCCAAGAGGGCGATTTGTGCGTGATGCTAATGATGTGTATACGCATGGGCTTTTGAGCCATTATCCATTTTTGTTTTCGCGTAATTCTTTAACGGGTTCCCACAAGTCTTCGAGACTATAAAATGCGCGCGTGGCAGGTAACATGACATGTACAACAATATCGCCCAAATCCACTAATATCCATTCGCTTTCACGCTCTCCTTCAGTGCGTACAAATGGCGCGTGCAATTCTTTGGCTTTCGTCGCTACGCTTTCCGCTAACGCTTTAACATGGCGTGTTGAGCGTCCGGTGCAGACGATCATGTAATCCGTGATGCTAGTCAGGGTGCGAACGTCAATGGTGGAAATATCAATGCCTTTGGAATCTTCCAAGGCGATAACGGCTATGTCTCGTAACTCTTCAGGTTTCATAGTGGTACTCGTTAAAGGGGGCGCCAGGTTATATGCGATAGGTGCCCTGTTGTTGAATGTAATTTAAGACCTCATCCGGCAATAAATACCTTGGATTACGGCCTAATGCAATCTGTTTTCGAATGGCAGAGGCCGAGATTTCAAGCGCTGTTATGGGGTGTAATAAAATACCACCCGCCAGATGTTCGTGAATGAAGCCCGTGTCCGTTTGCAGCCTCTCCTTGATCAAATCAGCAATTTGTCCAGAAAGAGGCATCAAGTAGTTGGGACGGTGTGACAAAATAATGTGCGTGTGATCTAAAATGGTCTGCCAGCGCTGCCATGATTGAAAATTTAAAAAGGCATCGACGCCTATCAGCAAGCAAAGTGGCGTGTTTGGCTTTTCGGCGCGTAATTCTAGCACCGTATCAACCATGTAAGAGGGCCCTTGGCGACGGATTTCGCGGTCGTCGGCATATAGTGTTGGTTCGTGAGACACGGCAACTTTCACCATATCCAAACGCTGTGCGGGAGTAGCGGCAGGTGCATGGCGATGAACCGGTTGATAACAGGGGATAATATGCACATTGGCAAGATCAAGATCGTTGCAGAGTTCAAGCCCCATGCGCAAATGCCCAAAGTGAATGGGATCAAAGGTGCCGCCGAGGAGGCCAATTGGCTTATCAAGGGGTTTATCAAGCTGCTGCATGAAAAAGTCCTGTCATCTATTCTTATTATACCAATCTCAAACAAAATAACTGTAAGGAATTCCATATATTGCCAGTCACCGCCCCTTTGACCAGTCGATCAAGTTGGGCAGTTTCTTTCAATAATTGTATGCAGTCTTCACGCGCAAAGCGCGTTAAAAAACGACGAAACGCTGTTTGGCGGCGGAAGAATATGCGGTATTTCTGAAAGAGCGCATCCTGGCGCTCGCCTTTTTTTAGCTGTTCTGACAAATCCGCGAGCAAGCGAAATTCTCTAGCGAGTCCCCAGATAATGAGCGTGGGTTCGGTGCCTTCTGCTTTTAGATGATCGAGAATGTGTAGCGTACGAGCGGGTTCGCCCATCAATGCGTTTTCGATAAAATCAAACACCGTAAAATGGCTTTCATCGCTAAAAATTTGCTTAATGAATTCTGCATTGATAGGTTGGTCTGGGCGATATAAATATATTTTTTCGATAATTTGCGCGGCAGCAGATAAATTGCCTTCCACATAATCCGTTAATGCACGTGCCGCTTCCAGGGTAAAAGGAAGTTTATAGCGCTTTGCGCGTTGCATAATCCATTGTGGTAATTGTTCTCGCGGAATCGGCCAGATGGCGATAACAACACCGGCTTTTTCTAATGATTTATACCAAGCGCTTTTTGCAATTTTCTCGTCTATTTTAGCTAAATCAATTAGCAAGAGCACGTTATCTACTGGCTTTCCCCCATATTCTTGCAAGAGGGCAGCCGGTGCTTTAAGTGGATTTGCGTGCGTGAAGTCTAATTCAAGTAGCCGTTTTTCAGCTAAAAGAGAGTTGGTATGGATGGCGTGATAAAGTGTGTCTTCATCTAGTGCATCCGTGGATAAACGCGTCCGCTCGCTAAATCCCGCTTGTTTTGCTGCTTTGCGTATCAGTTGGAACGCTTCTTGTTTTAATAAAATTTCTTCGCCACTAATGAGATAAATAGGCAAAAGATTTTTTGTTAAATGCAGTTCCAGTTGTGCAAGCGTCAGTTTCATGGCGTGGCTTTTTTATTTGATGTGTTATTAATCATCTTGGTCACTTCAATGGAAGCAAGACGGTTCATCAGCGCGTACGCGAGTTGTCTGCGCATTTGTTGATAATATAAATTGGCTTCGTTGCTGCTGCCAAGAATTTGGTTGGATTGAACGGTGATGCTGCGCGTTTCGCTTAATGTTTGCCGCGGTACCATCGTCAGACCGTTTTTATTTTCGATTTCAAATGCAACCGTTACGCTTAACGCATATTGCCGTGTTTGCTGTGTGCCACCCACGCTTAATAATTTTTGCGTAGAGTTATCTTCCAAGATAATGAGAATGGTATCCGCTTCAGCAGGCGAGTTAGCGAGAACCACATTCGACATTTTTAACGTTTGCTGCAAATCGCGCGAAAGATGACCGTAAGGATCAGGCGTTTGTAAGTATAGGTGATGCAAGGGTTTCGCCAGTTGCATATTACCTTGCATGTGGAAACCGCAGCCGCTGCAAATAAAGGCGAAACAAAGAACAATGAATCTAAGTTTTCGCATCTATCACTCTCCTGTTACCACGTTCACCAATTTCCCTGGTACGGTAATGATTTTTTTGATGGCTTTGCCAAGAATCGCTTGTTGCACTTTTGTATCATCTTTCACTGTTTTTTCGATGATATCCGCAGCAGCTCCATTTGGAACGCGTATACGGCTGCGAAGTTTGCCATTGACTTGCACGACCATTTCAATGGTCTCTACTTTAAATGTCACTGAGCTCGACTTTGGCCATTCTGCTTCTAAAATAATACCGGGATATTGCAAATCCAGCCAGAGTTGATGGGTGATATGGGGTGCGATTGGCGCAAGCAAGCGTAGTAACAGGCTGAGTCCTTTGTGAATAATGATGGCGGCCAGGTCGTTTGCGGTCTCCACCTTGCTTAAAAGATTGAGTATCTTCATGCAGCCGGATACAACGGTATTAAATTGCTGACGCTCATAATCAAATTTAGTTTGTTCAAGTATTTCGTAAATTTGGCGGAAAATCTCGATTTGTGCGGGATCAGCCTTTTCCCAATCTGCTGTCAATATGTTTGATTGCGGCAAGCGGTTTTGTTTTTGTATGAGCTCGCTGTTTTCATAAGCATATGTCCACAAACGCCGCAAGAAACGATGCGCGCCTTCCACGCCGCTATCAGACCACTCTAAACTTTGCTCAGGAGGCGCCGCAAAAATAATAAATAAGCGCACGGTGTCAGCACCGAAGCGTTCAATCAAGGATTGGGGATCTACCACGTTGCCTTTGGACTTTGACATTTTGACGCCGTCATTTAGCACCATGCCTTGTGATAGCAAGCGTGTGAATGGCTCATCGCTATTTAATAAGCCTTCGTCACGCATGGCTTTATGGAAAAAGCGCGCATACAACAAATGCAGCACCGCATGTTCGATACCACCGACGTATTGATCAACAGGCAGCCAATAATTGACACGGCCATCGAGCATGGCTTTATTTTGTTTTTTACAAGCGGAACGTGCGTAATACCAGGATGATTCAACAAAGGTATCAAAGGTGTCGGTTTCCCGATGCGCATCGCCCTTGCAGGTGGGGCAAGTCGTATTATAAAACGCAGGGATGGATTTGAGGGGTGAGCTGATACCAGAAAATTCTATGTCCTCCGGCAGTACCACGGGCAAATCGTTTTCAGGAACGGGCACCACGCCGCAATGTGGGCAATTGATGATTGGAATAGGCGCGCCCCAATAACGTTGCCTCGAGACACCCCAATCGCGCAGACGGTATTGCACTTTTATATTGCCTAGCTGCTTTGATTCCAGAAGTGCCGCAATAGCACTCGCCGCTGGTTTTGATTGCATGCCGGTAAATTCAGCTGAATCGATCAATACACCCGTATCGATGAATGCCCGTTTCGTTAAATCCCATGCTTTACCATTTTCGGGCGAGATCACTTGTTTGATGGGAATCTGGTATTTCACTGCAAACTCAAAGTCGCGTTGGTCGTGGGCGGGAACCGCCATGAGTGCGCCTGAACCATATTCCATCACGACAAAATTGGCTATCCAAATTGGAATATCTGCGCCTGTCAGCGGATGTTTGGCGCTTAGACCGAGCGAGATGCCGCGCTTTTCCATGGTGGCAAGATCTGCTTCAGCCATTTTGATATTGCGGCACTCGTCAATAAATTGCTTCAATGCAGGATTATTTTCAGCATATTGCTTAACGAGCGGATGTTGTGGCGCAATGGCAACAAAAGTGACACCAAACAGCGTATCAGGCCGAGTGGTAAAAATAGAGATGGCTTCATGGTCTTTCACTGTAAAAAAAACTTCTGCGCCTTCGGAACGACCAATCCAATTGCGTTGCATGGTTCTCACTTGTTCAGGCCAATGTTCGAGGGTGTCTATATCATTTAACAATTCTTCGGCATAGGCGGTGATTTTTAAAAACCATTGCGGAATTTCTTTGCGCTCTACCAGCGCACCCGAACGCCAACCACGTCCATCGACAACTTGTTCATTAGCGAGTACGGTTTGATCGATCGGGTCCCAATTTACTTCCGCATTTTTTTTATAAGCGAGGCCTTTTTCATATAGTTTGAGAAAGAACCATTGTTCCCAATGATAATAGTCTGGATCACAGGTGATGAGTTCGCGGTTCCAATCATAACCCCATCCCATTTTTTTCATTTGTAGACGGATGTTTGCAATATTGTCACGTGTCCATTTAGCTGGCGCAATTTTGTTTTGAATCGCTGCGTTTTCAGCAGGCAAACCAAAGGCATCAAAGCTCATGGGTTGCAGTACATTTTTACCAAGCATACATTGATAGCGCGCGATCACATCGCCAATGGTGTAATTGCGCACATGTCCCATGTGTAGGCTGCCGCTAGGATAGGGCATCATTGAAAGACAATAAAATTTTTCTTTATTGATATCTTCCGTTACGGTGAAGCAATTATTTTCTTGCCAATAACGTTGTGCGTTGCTTTCTATTTCTTGTGGTTTATATTGTTCTTCCATCGTGAGACCTCATGCGGGCGTTTTGTCCGCGGATAGTGTTACTGGACTGTTTTTTTGTTGTTCGAGTAAGACGGATCGTCTTGCTAGATACAAGAGCGACAGCATAAAAGTAAAGAGTATGTTAGGGCCGAAAAATGTCCAGGGTGTCAGACCATTTCTGGGTTGAACGCTACCATTTAACACGCCTATCTCATGAGCAGGGATCATGGCTTCAATCTCGCCATTTGCATTGATAATGGCGGTGATACCATCGTTGCTAGCAAATAACAAAGGACGTTTAAATTCCAAGGCGCGCATTTTGGCCATTTGCAAATGCTGTGCTTGCGCAATGGATTCACCGAACCAAGCATCATTTGTTACCGTCAATAAAATGCCGATAGATTCATCACTGTTTCGCATGAGTTCGGGTACAGTAATTTCAATACAAATAGAAGGAAGAATTTTCACGTGATTGACTATTAACGGTGCTTGGTTCAAGTGGCCGGGAATAACATCTGACATGGGTACATTCATAAAATCAAAAATGCGCGCAATATATTGCTGAAACGGAACGTATTCACCAAAGGGAACCAAGCGGCGTTTTAAATAAACTTTTTTATTTTCTCCTAAGGTGACGATGGCTTGGTAGTAGCCATTGCCGGTCGATGCTTTCATGGGGACACCCAAAATGATGTTGGCGTGTGCGGCAAGTGCTTTGTCATCCATGGCATTGATAAAATCAGAAGACTCCGGCAAAGGCAACGGTATGGCGGCTTCAGGCCAAATAATAATATTATCTTTTTTCAATAAAGGTGTGGTTAATTCCACATATCGCGATAAAGACAATTGTAAATGTTCGGGTGACCACTTAACGGATTGCGGAACATTAGCTTGCACCAGGCTGACAGAAAGCGGTTTACCAACAGGTTCTGTCCACGCAATCAAATTGAGTAAACCGCCTATTATCCAGATAGCGCTGATGCCAAGCAGATTGAGATAAAGAGGAAGCTGTTTATTTCGTTTGTAGCATAACAAGGCTTCAACGACGAGTCCGCAGGTGATAGCAACCATCAGAGAAACGCCATAGATCCCCAAGATGGGTGCATAGCCTTTTAAGGGGGAGTTGGTTTGGCTGTAACCTAAAAAAAGCCAAGGGAAGCCAGTAAAGAGCCAACTTCTGATCCACTCCAACGACACCCAGATGACAGGAAATGCGCACAGCACATTGACGGGCTTATTAAGCGGGAAAAAGCGGGTGACCAGCCACCCTGCTAGGGCAGGGTAACAAGACAAGATGCTGATAAAGCCCATGGTAATGAGTATGGCTAAATAAGTGGCAACATCACCGTATTGGTGAATACTAATAAAAATCCAATAAGTGCCGGAGGTAAATAAGCCGACCCCAAATAAAAAACCCAACCAAAAGGCGCGTCGTGGGGATACCTGCTGCCAAAGTATGATCAGACCCGCTAAGGCGATAATGGCTAAAGGGAATAGTTCAAAGGGCGCGAAAGAAAGCGTTAAAACAACCCCAAGCACGAGCGCCGCCACTTCTCCGAGCGGTCTTTTAGACCAGTTTTTCATAGGTTGAGCAGTCAGCTAGTTAACGAAGGTACAAAGTCTACTGGAGATGAAAGCGGAATAGCAACTATCAGCGATAGCTTATTGCCAATTTATTATTTTTTTGCTAACGTCCCTGCTCATTCGATCTTGTACCGTTCCCTAATAGGAAAAAACAATAAGAGAGGAGATACTCTTGTGAAAATTCGTTTAAACCCTACGATGGTGGCTTTATGTTTAACAGGTTTGATGGCTGCACCCGTGCTAGCCTCTGTTCAATCATCCAGCGATAAGGCAGAACTCCATAGAATTTATACGCAAATTGCCAGTTTGCAAAATGAAGTGAAGGAACTGAAATATCAGCAGACAAGCCCAACGAGCCACACACCCAGTGCTATTCATAATTACAAAAGGCGTGTTGCCGCGCACAGAGCGCACAAACAAATGGTTGATCCGAATGCTGATGATACTGTTTCAACCACCGCGCCGCCGGTCTCACAACAAATCAGTGCAAAAGCGCTGCGTCAGTTGATCCAAGAACAACGAGAATATTTACCCTTTGATTTAGATGTGCCCGGCCAAGCATTCGTATCAACCGGCCCTTATGTCGGCGTTCCTTACCAATTTGCAGGCAACAACTTAATTGTTAACAGCCCGAGCGTTAACGTGGACGTACAGTTACTCACTATACGCAAAAAGATTTCTGAACAACTGCATATGATGGGCGGTGAAATTGCCAAAGAACCTTTTCATTCGCACTTACTGTTAAGCGGTTTGGTAGAAGGACAAGCAAGCTATTTCAATAAAGGTGGTTCACCCAGCACGACCGACATCGATCTGACCAGCGTTAACTTAGATGCCTTCTTTTTGGGCCCCAGTGATTGGACTTTAGGTTTTATTGAATTCAATTATGCAAACGATGCGCCAGCACAAAGTGTATTCACCTCTACCAATCAATACCGTGTTTCTAACTCACGCGTATTTGTTAATAAAGCGTTTATCACCATTGGTGATTTTGCTTTTACGCCGTTTTATGGCACCTTGGGTCAGTTCTTTGTGCCATTTGGCACGTATTCCACCACCACCATCAGCACACCGTTTACCAGAGCAATGGCACGCACAAAAGCTCGCAGTATTTTACTAGGTGTGCAACAGCAAGCGAAAAATGCATTTTATGCCTCAATGTATATTTTCAGAGGCGATAGCCATGCAGCATCCGTGAGCAAGGTGAATAATGGTGGTATTAACCTTGGCGTTAAGTTTGAAACAGATAGGGTGAGGGGTAATATTGGTGGTGGTGTTATCGCCAACATTGCAGATTCTGCTGGTATGCAATTAGGTAATGGTTTTGCAACGAACTCAACCACCGAGCAAATCGTTCACCGCGTTCCCGCTTATAATTTGCGTGGCATGATCAACATTGGCCAGCACGTAGATTTGATTGCTGAATACGTCGGTGCATCCACTCAATTTAATGCATTTGACATGTCTTACAATGGCCATGGTGCTAAACCCTGGGCAACGGATTTCGAAGCTGACTACACCTTTTCCTTTTTAGAACGACCAACAGCGGTAGGGGTGAGTTATCAAAAATCCAATCAAGCATTGTCATTGGGTATTCCGCTAATTCGTTACTCGCTCGTGTTTAACACATCCATGTGGAGAAACACCTTGCAGAGCATCGAATTCCGCTGCGACCGTGAATATGCCGCAAGCAACACCGCAAACGGTGCCGGTGGTCTTGCTTCCAAACCAGAAACAGGAAAAATCGACAAGGCGGTGACGGCGCAGTTTGATTATTATTTTTAGTTGGGTGTGTCTTCTTGCGGTTTTGCTCTCTTGCCCTCACCCCAACCCTCTCCCGCAGCCACCTTCGGTTTTCCCCGAAGCCCCTGAGGGCGGGAGAGGGGGACGTTGAAACCATCTTCAGTGTTTTTCTCTGCAGTGTTGTAAAGCTTTCCCCTTCCCGCCCTCGAGCCACAACAACGTTTGGAAAAACACATTCGGTGGTTGTGCCCGTCTCCCTCTCCCGCCCTCTGTGTTTGGAAAAAAACTGAAAGTGGTTGCGGGAGAGGGTTGGGGTGAGGGCGCAAGGCCGCATTCTCAAACCGTCTTATCCCCATACCCACACAAATCCCGAATCAAACACGCCGGACAATGCGGTTTCCGTGCGATACAAATATAACGACCATGCAAAATCAACCAATGATGCGCATCGTGCTTAAATTCATCCGGTATCACTTTCATTAATTGCTTTTCCACCTCTAGCGGTGTCTTGCCTTTGGCTAAACCAATGCGATTCGCCACACGAAAAATATGCGTATCAACAGCAATCACAGGTTGTTTAAAACAAGTATTTAAAATGACATTGGCGGTTTTGCGCCCCACGCCCGGCAAGGATTCCAATGCATCGCGGTCAGCGGGGACCCTCGATTGAAATTTTTCAATCAGCAACCCACAAGTAGCGATAATATTTTTTGCTTTAGTCGTGTAAAGCCCTATCGTTTTGATGTGTTTTTTTAACCCGTTTTCACCTAATGCTAGCATTTTTTCAGGTGTATTTGCTTCTTGAAATAGCACCGCTGTTGCCTTGTTTACAGATTTATCGGTGGCTTGGGCGGACAAAATAACAGCAATTAATAATTCAAAATGGGTGCGATAAACCAATTCGGTAGTGGGGTGCGGGTTCGCTTTTTTGAAGCGAAGGAAGATTTCGCGTATTTTTTTGGCGCTAATCATACTATAATGCCAACCAAATTATTTAATGACCAAGGTGTTAATATGCCGCAAAACCCCTATATTAGCATAGTTGTTCCTGTTCATAACGAGCAGGAAGTGCTGGAAGAGCTTTACACACGTTTAACAGCTACACTCGATAAGCTGGGTAAAAGCTATGAAATTCTTTTCACCAATGATGGCAGCACAGACAAATCATCCGCGATGCTCTGCGATCTTCATCTGCGTCGTCCCGATCAAATCCGCGTCATTGAATTTAACGGCAACTATGGCCAACACATGGCGATCATGGCGGGATTTGAACGCGTGCGTGGCGAAATCATTATTACCCTCGATGCCGATTTGCAAAACCCACCGGAAGAAATTGGAAAATTGGTGGCCGCAATGGAAGCCGGACACGATGTAGTGAATGCTTACCGAGAAAATCGCCAAGATTCATGGTGGCGTTTGAAAGTATCAAAATGGCATAACCAATTACGTGAATGGATGATGCCTAAATTAAAAATGAAAGATGAAGGCTGCATGCTGCGTGCGTATCGACGCAACATTGTCGACCTCATGGCTTCTACCAACGAAAGCTCTACCTTTATTCCAGCATTGGCTTTAACGTACGCTGCCAATCCTGCTGAAGTGGGTGTGGCTCATGCAGAGCGCAGCGCAGGAACGTCTAGTTATAATTTATATAAGTTAATACGCTATAACTTTGATCTGGTAACAGGCTTTTCTGTTTTTCCTTTGCAAGTGTTCACCATGATTGGTGTATTGATTTCGTTGTTTAGTTTTGCCTTCGTTGTTTTTCTATTCGCGCGCCGTTTAATCATTGGGCCAGAAGTTGAAGGTGTATTCACTCTGTTTGCTATTATGTTCTTTCTTATCGGCATCGTGTTGTTTGGTTTGGGTGTAGTCGGTGAATACATAGGCCGTATTTACCAAGAAGTCCGGCAACGCCCACGATTTGTGATTAAACACATCTTAGAAAAAAACACAATCTCATCTTCTGGAACGAAGCGAGACGCGATAGCGCCAGGTGAGGATGCGGCAGGTCTCAAGGTTCAAGAACAAAGCACTTATTGATAAGAAGAAATCTCAATGGACAACACCAGCAGGATGCATCTCATCGCCGGCGTCGACGAAGCGGGCCGCGGCCCATTGGCAGGTCCCGTTGTTGCTGCGGCCGTTATTCTCGACCCAGCGCGCCCCATCAAGGGATTAGCAGATTCAAAAGCATTAACTGAAAAGCAAAGACGACGGCTCTTCGATGAAATCCGTGTGCATGCGCTTGCGTGGTCAGTCGCGCGCGCTACCGTGACCGAAATCGACCAAATTAATATTCTCCAAGCGAGCCTGTTAGCAATGCAACGCGCCGTTGCCAGACTATCCATCGCGCCACAATACGCCTTAGTGGATGGAAACATTTGCCCATCCTTTGCTTGCGATGCTCGTGCCATTATCAAAGGGGATCAAACAGAACCTGCTATCAGCGCAGCTTCCATCGTCGCCAAAGTATTGCGCGATAGACTCATGCTGCTCTTAGATAAAAAATATCCTCACTATGGATTTGCCCGGCACAAAGGCTATGGTACAGCGCAGCATGTGCAAGCACTACGCTTACACGGAGCAAGCCGCGTTCATAGACGTTCATTTGCACCGGTGGCGGATTGTTTGATTAAGCAACACCCGTAGCACTGATTTGTGGAGAGTGCGAAATATCCTGCCCGCCATATCCCATTTCAATGTCGTTTTTATTCAGTTGTGGTTGGATGGTGTGATAGGAGTTCCAAGCAGAGCCTAAGGCTTTTAAATTTTGCGAACTTTTGCCCAGTCCAGACGTCGATTGAGCTGCAAAGCCGCTTGTGCTAACTAAAATGGCACTCAAGATTAACAGTAATCGTTTCATGAATTTCTCCCAATTAGTATCAATGCATATGCACCAATAAAATAATGCCTATTATACAAAAAATAGCCAAAAAAACCAATGTTTGTTTTTATTGAGGTAGTTTAGGACGGGTTTTTATATAAAACAAGAAGATAGGGACCCATATAAGCCTCCCTTAAGCTTCTACTAATATTACCTTAAGCCACGGCGCTTATTATAGCCACCTTAGTTCTAGTTAAGTAAGACGTGAACAATACGATGGGTGCAGAACAAGAAATCATAACGCCTTATAAAGACGCGCTGAAGATATTAATAAGCGATGCGGATCGTTTGCGTCTAGAAATTCATGAAGGGTTAAAGGAACAGTTTTCTGAACACTTCCAGAATGATTACAAAGTTGGACTGTTAGCTTTTCGTAAAACCGAAAAACAAAATACCCATCGTGCCATAAAAAAAATAAATGTCTTGAGTGCGAGGCCCATCGAATCATTGGGTGATGTGTTTAAGTTTGTTGTTAGACTGCAAGATATTTTCAAACAAACAGTCAAACCGGATTCTGAATTAACCAGTGAATTTCTGAGTTGGCAAAACGAGCATGTAAAAACATTTGATACATTATATGTGCGGCTTGACGAATTTGCAGATAGAGAACATCACTTCCTTCAGCGAAAATCGGATATTTTGTATCATACTATTGGGGCGTGCGTTGAGAGTTTAGATAAATTCAATGAATCTAGGTTTAGGCTTGATTTTCATGAGCATTGTATTTCAAAAGCGTTACATCTAGTAGAATGTAAAGACGATTTAACTAGTGACGATCTTGAAAAAGATGTTGAATATATTAATTCATATAATGAAAGAGTGAAAAAAAAGATAGATGAAGCTTCTAGAAACGCATCCAATCATGTTGCTCACACAGTTAGAGGCCAAGATAGTGAAAAAAAGAAGCAATATAAGCTTTTATTAAGAACTGAAAGTAAACAATTAATGAAAGATGAAATTCGCCTCAATGTCATTCAGCATGTTCATTCGGAAGAATACCAATCTGCCGACTTACAAACCAGGTTAAAAACCATCTTATATGCCGCAGTCGCTGAAAATTTTGCCCATGAGTTAAAATTTCATCAAAAGAAATTTATTTGGGGAGAGATTTGTCAACGAAGAAATACAGTAAGCGCTACGCAAGAGTTTAGATTTGGTAAAGAGTTAGTATTAGCAATGTATAAAGAGGAAAATATAAAAAAGAACAAAGATTATTTTTCTCATCACTATGATAAGGATTCTGATGAGGAGGCTAGAAGTGCTGAGAAAGAGCAACTTCAAGAATTAAAACAGCAAAGTGAATTGCTTGATATAGAATTAGAGGAAGGTGATCCTGAGTTTTTAGCATGGAAAAAGAAAAATAAACAATCCATAAAAAGTCAAAATAAAAGGATGACCAAGCCAATAACAAACGCAGAAGCAGGCAGTTTTTTTGTAGGCGACCTCCTTGGTGTGTCCGGTTTAGCCGAATCGTTAAGAAAATGTTCTCAATATGAGAATGCGGACAACGTGAGGATTGACGTAGAGACGTTATTAACGACTACAGTAGAACCTGATTACCCTGGCCTGGCTGCATTTAAAGTTGGTGTAATTTCTGATATTAGGAAAAAGTGGTTGGCAAAATTGAATCGGTATGTTGACCGATTTATCGGTGAGCATAATAAGAATAACGTTTTCGAGTTAATTGATAGCATTGTTAAACAGATATCGAAAGATCCTAATTATCGATGTGAACGAGATCAATACAAGAGCGAAGCCCAGCATGAGCAAGCGCTTGCGTATTATGAGTTAATTAAATTTGCAAAAGAAGAAATAGAACGCGCCGATCCTTATGTTGATCGTTCTCTTAAAGAGCGATTAATACGGATGATGCATACTACAAAACGCAAGGTGCAAGCGCTGGTGAAGAAAATGACGAGCCATATGAATAAAAATGACCGCGCTGCATTTGAAATTACAGGGTTTATATCAGGTGGTATATTGTTAGGGATGATCACCTTGTGCGTCTTGATTATGTGGGAAGTGGTGGTATTGACTTCGCTTATTGCTCTCATTATTACTGCCGCTTCATTTATGGTTGGCGGTGGTATCCTTGGGTTTATAGCAAAGAAAATAAAAGATTGCGTGGCAAATGCAGTGGAGAAATACAATGATACACCTGAGTATCAGAGTCTTGATGGTGTTTCCTTAAGTAACAATGCACTTATGTACAGTGAATTAACATCAAGCAGTACAGTCTCACCTATCATGCAGCCAGTGATAAACGCAGGGTCTAAATCATTGTTAGCTACTAATCACAGTCCAGTTATTTTGCGTCACGTAGTGGATGGATCGGAGAAGCTGCAAAACGACATCATAAAGAACAGAGGTCCCAA
>Ga0206988_1200_pt2 | contig 13975 bp, 17 predicted proteins | sample Alteio_BWMinCont_12_FD_153263 | JGI IMG/M metagenome (GOLD analysis project Ga0206988, IMG submission 153263) | Enriched cells from forest soil in Barre Woods Harvard Forest LTER site, Petersham, Massachusetts, United States -... | ecosystem: Environmental > Terrestrial > Soil > Temperate forest >... | reverse complement strand
TCTGAAATCGCTCGAAGCACTGTCCACCGATGTACTGCTCGAGCGACGTTACCAGAAGTTTCGCCGGATCGGAGAACTTGAAGAGGTCCTCGCTTAAGTCGCTGTCGTGGCGACGTGTGGCGGGTCTGGTTGATTCCGGCGGTGCGATCACCGGGGTGTCATCGCGTCAGGCAGCGATGCCGCGAAACCACAAACCGGACCAAAGACGCGGCGGCAGAAATTGCCGCCGCACAGACGGCAATCCGTCTCGTCAAACCGAGCCGGCCTGTGCCAACAAACGCGTTCTTTCTGATCGCCGGTCAAGTGCTGTCGCGGACCCACGAATATATCGCCACTGGCGTCAGGTGGCCCGTCGGCGTGCCCCCCAAAAATGAATCTGTCGCGCCGTTCAAAATCCGAGATGCGCGACTTGCCGCCGCGACGATTTTGTCAGCAGGTTGACCGGCAGCGTGTCATCCTCGTTGGAATGCAACCGGGGTCGTCATGACAATCATGGCCTATTCCCAAACCCCGAAGCAACGTCCGATAATGTCTGTTATGTTAAGTTCATCGACAAAAAATAGCCTATTCTGTAGGCTTTGTCAATTCTTTCCCCGAAATTCAGATCACGACCTCGAAGCCAGCTCGAGACAGCTTCAGGACCTGCGCTGATCAAACACCCACACCACGCGTCAACGGCTTCGGCCGGTAGCGGCCTCGCCATTGCCGCCACCACTCACCCACGGCAACAACCTACGACCCACTTCAGACAGATCGTAACCAGCGTCATTACGATCAAACCGAACCAACTGCAAACCAGCCGATCGGAACGCCTGATCTTTGATCCGATCATTCTCTACCTGGTGAGGTTTGAGATGACTTTCCCCGTCGAGCTCAACAGCGACCATCGGCACCAGGCATGGCAACTGACACACCAAAAAATCCACGTGATGCATCGCGAACTGTCTTAAGTAAAAGTCCTCATCAAACCCCTCCCGAACCGCGAAAATGTCACAGACTCGAACCTGTGCAAAAACCGCCACATCCCGCCCCTTAAACACCCGACGCAACACGTGGTAAAAATCCCGCTCTGAACGAGTCAAAAACTGTGACTTCACCTCGTACGGAAACTCGTCACCAATCTGAAGCCGGCGAAACCACCGCCGCCGCCGACCGCCACCGCGAGACTCACTTCCAGACCGATGACCACGCCCGGGCCGCCCAGGCCCCTCAGCAAGCAAAATATGGGACAAGACACCAACACCCACGAACAACAAGGCAACCAACCAAATAATCAACTGCGACACAAAACGTCCCCCGCTTCGAAAGTGAACCACACACTTTCTACCGCGAAAGACACCGAAGCCGCTACCTCGGCAGACGTGGGACTCCCCGCCCAGGGACGTCAATCCACCGCTCCTGACGCACCCGTGCAGCCACCTCCCGACGACGCAGATCCCAACCAATCCAAAAGGCATACGCCGCACACGCAACGACGCTCACCACAAACCAACCCAACAGCGCCGACCCTTCTCCAATCATCGCTTCACCCCACACGCCGCACACACGGCCGCAAACGCCACCGGCATCAAAACACGCCACAAAGACCTGGTCGCCCAAACGACGACCACCAACGCCCCAAACAGCCCCACGACGGCCGCAACCAGGGCATACGTACCGATCCCATCAAACAGACATCCGACAAGCTTGGAAAACGTCGGGGGACTGGCACCGGACGAACCGTACACAATTCCACATGCCGACACATTCAGCGGAGGCACATACGCCACCTGACTGACGTAGTTCGTCTGACCGTTCCACACCATTGGATTCGTCCCACCGCCACCACCTAAAACAGATCCGCCGGCCACGACAAACGACGCAGCGGACGAAGCGAAAAACTGGAACTGACCGACGCCGTTACCAAGCTGCTTCCCGTACAAAGTCAACGTTCCACCCGATACGCCACCCGCCCCCGAAATATTCCACATGATTCCGCCGTTATCAGCGGTATGCGAACCAGAATCCAACTTGTGAAACACGTTCGTCGTTGGCAACGACGCAACCAACGCCGCCCATTGGGAACCCGTCATCGAAGACGACATGCCCTCGAGCATCGTCGTATGACCGCTTGCATCGGTGTACTGAATCTCCCAACCAACCGCAGCCAACAGCAACAGCGACGTCAGACCAGCACACATACAACCCCCGTTAAAAAAAGAGACCACGACGCAAATCATTCACCGTAAGGTCGACCAGTCGCCTTGTTGATCACTTTCGCAGGTTTCACCGGCTTCACCTCGTCTTCTTCCTCTTCCGCAACAACCGGAGCGCCCGCAGCTGCACCCGACCCGCCCTGACCGCCAGCAGCAGAAGCCGGACCAGACTTTCCGGTATCAATCTGGTTTTCCTTCTCACCAGGCTTCAAAGCTCCTGACGATTTCGGTTTGGAAGTCAAATCACCAGCGGACACCTTCTTGGACGTCTTATGTTTGACTTCCACAGGTTCCTTCGGCTTTTCAGGCGGACCCATGTCCACACCCCAACCAGGAACCGGGCCGCCCAGGTCATCCGGCAGCCGCGGCCCAATGAAACCATCTCCTGCAGGAGAAGGCCCAGGCACCGGAAGCGGAGGCAGATTCTCCACACGTTCCGGCACGTCAGTTAGAACATCCTGAACGACCCGCACGAGAACGACGAACGTCTGTTCATCGCCCGCGAACAAACCGCCCAGGCTGATCCACTGACCCGAACGACTTACTGACGCCGAATCCAATCGAGCCGCCAATTGCCATTTGCCCAGGTCGATAATCTGACCAAGCGTCGCAGAACGCTCGGTGGTGATGGGAATCGAATCATTCGTACCGTTTGTCGCCGAGATCTTCACAGAACCCTTGATCTCGACTTGAGTCTGTGAACAACGTTTGACCGTCATCGTCACTTCAGTACCTGTAACAATGTTTTGAACGGTCGCCCCAAGGGTCGTCTGAGTGCCACCCACATTTGAAGTACTCGACGCCAACCGATACGGAAACTTTCCGCCCACATGAATATTCGCGGACTGGCCATCAGGCATCCGCAGCACAGGACGCCCAATCTCGCGACCACGGACCCAGGTACCATCACCCTTAAACGACACCGCAGCCGAACCCGTCCACCAGGCCACGCCTGGCACCGTCGGATACTGCACGGTATATGAGGCCTGAGCGCCGACACCAATACTCAATTGCTTCGAGTCAGAAGCATTCACCGAAACCAAAAGGCACTCGCAGCAATAACACTCGTGACGAACATCGGACACATCCCGCCACAGATCCCGCTCAACCTGAGTCACGCGAGCGACTCGACGACCGCCAACGACTTTGATCTCGTCGGCCACATCATCATCGCCTCCCAACTCAGCAGGCACAGGCACCCACCGCCGCCGTGCCGGAACAAGCTTTGTACCGTCCACGTCCAAACCAAGGTCCAGACGCGCTTTATCAATCACCTCGCGGCCAACCGCTGGACCCTCGACCTCCAAGCCCGAGTCAGCAGGAGACAACCCGGCAACCGCTGCCACCTCATCAAGCGAATGCCCCGCCCCTTGAATGGCCAGGCCTGGATCACCAGCAAACGAACGAGCTTTCCGCACAACATGCGAAGCGTCAGCGTATGGCTCGATACGGTCGAAGTTCCGACTCACGCATCCAACCAAAACCAGGCAGAAAAGAACGCACCACGACACGACACGCTTTTTAATCGCCTTCTTGACAGGCTTCTTCCCAGCGATCACATCGGCAACACCCTGGACGACACTCGTCGTCGCCTTTGGCTCTTCCACCTTCACAACAGCAGGAGCCTGCACTAGATGAGCGAGAGACGGCGACAACGGCCGCACCGGCTCTGAACGCACAATCGCAACCGATTCCGCTTTTTTCGACCCGGACCAAAACCAAATCATCCCGCCAACCAGGCAACCAACGCCCAGGCCGACAGGAGCAACCGTTTTGCAAGCCAGACCAAACGCACGAAACAAACAACCGGGGTTCCGATGATGCACCTGGCGAAGAAACTTGAACCAGCCGTTGCGCTGATAATCGTGCTTCTTCTCTTTCGCTTCCGTATCGGTCAACGACTTGTTGCGAGAGTTGTACAGCGCACCGATTGCAGGATCGAACCACTCTTGATGACCACCCTGAGCCTTCCAACGGCGCTCGACCTTGCGATACTCAGTAATCTTGAAGTAATTGCGGAAGCGGAAACCCAACTTTGCCCAGATACCGGACCAATCGTAAATTAGCATCCCGATATACGGATCCCGCTCGCCCTGGCCGTTGGTCGATTCGTACCAGGTATCAATCAAACCATCGAAGCCTTCCGGCAAGTTGTCCTTGTCTTGCGTCAGAAACTGCAAACGAATGTCGTGATGCCGCGCCTCAGAAATGAATTTCAACCACCCAGGAGCGTTCTTCTTGTTGAGGAACCGCTGCACCTCATCAATGATGAGCACACAGTTCGCATACTCTTCATACGTCGGACAATCGAGATCACTTTCGGTCCACTCCCTGACTTCAATACGAGCGTCAGGTCTCGCGACCGGGAGATTGGTGACGATCTTCATGTCACGACCGTAGAACTCCAAGAGATTCTGATAGATCTCTTTCACCGCCCAATAGCTTTTACCGCTACCAGGCACGCCCGTTCGAACTGTCAAAACAACGTCAGAAAACATGACTCGGCACTCCATTGCCAACGCTCGGCACAAATACCGAGCAACTTACTATTCCTTTATCGACAACACCGCCACAGGCGTACACTCAGCTACTGAGAGTTGGCACGAATTGCTTGATAAACCTGTAAATCCTGAACGCCATGATGAACCCACCAATGACACCGACCATCGCTACACCCTCCGTCAACGGAAAGTAGTAATCAATCAGCAACCACCATTGAACCATCGGAGCCAAATCCAACGGCCCTGACTCAGGTATCGTTTCAAACACAGGCTTTAACTGTGTAACAGCCCGTTGCATAAACACGCGTAAGAAACTACATGCCCACTGATTCATCCAACAGACAAACACTTCGCCCATCGACTCCCACAGAACCTTCAGCGACGCACCCAACACAAAGGCGGGAAACAGTAAACGGAACAACGACATGATACCTTGCAACACCGTCGAAATCATGACACACCCTTAAACGCGAGTTTCCTTGAACGCCAGACCAACAAAGTACAACGTCATAATAAACAACGACGCCGTACGAATGTAATTTTTCAGAATGTTCCAGTTCGTAATAAACGTCTGCCAAGAACCTGTATTCACTGGCTGCGAAGAAGCCACGGAAGCCACAGCGTACATATTCGCGAAGCTCTCCACAGTCAAAGGAATCCAAATCCTGAACGGCGGGAAATACGTCCCATCTGGAGCTTGCTGCGGCAACACCTGCAAAGACATATCAATCTCCGTCAGCATTCCAACAGGACTCGTAGCCCTTGATCCACGATCACCAGGCAACAACAAACGACCCATTCGCAAACGCACGTCCATACGATCAGTCAGAACGTACCCACCGGCCTTCCACCACTCGGACCAGATATCGCAATAACAACAACCGATCTTCGGATCGTACAAGCCTTGAAACGACTCTTCGAAATCACAACATCCGTCTCCGTCAGAATCCCCATTCGTCACCATCACCGTCAGAAAGTTATTGTCCCCATCCCCGTCCTGATCCGCAGTCGGATCGTTATCAGTTTCACGCGGATGAAAAGTTTTCGTCCCAACACAGTTACGCCCACTCCTAGGCACAGGAGAACAATACGTACTCACTGTCGCACCGCACGACGCAGGAGCCGTCGGAGCCACACAACCACAGACCTGCGTAGGATCAACCGTCGTCCCAACGCACGAACTATCCGTCATCTGCCAGTTGCCACCGTTCTGGTCCAAAGGAGTACCAGCACAAACCGTGATATCCTCCCAACCTTCCGGATGAGTCGACGGATCACTATACGGAGCCGGAGCCGTACAGCCCCGATCACAGTTGTTGATTTTTTGGACCCACGAAGCGTTTTGCACGATCCACACAACTTCACCATGGCACACAGGACAGTTTGTGTAAGTCCACATACAGGACCCATCGCACTGACAGCCCAGCTCACATTGCGTCAGAGTCGTCGTAGAACTCGTATCAAGAACGCACTGCGGTGCCTGCCCCGACTGACGATCACACGAATAACCAGGCGTACACGACGCCTGACACGCGGCCAACGTCTGAGTACCCTGATAATTCTGCACACACGACCCCGAACCACGATCGCACATATACATACCGCAATTCTGCTGACACTGCGACAACGTCTGCGTGTACTGCGACCCCTGATGATACGTGCAAGTGTTGTTGTCGCACGTGTATCCACCACCGCATGCAGCCTGACAAGCTTGCAACGTCGGATACGAACCGCCCGACTGCACCTGCTGGCAAGCATTGTTCACACAATTATAACTCTGCTGACATGCTGTAATGCAGCTAGCCATGTCAGAATAAGTACCGCCGGCCGCTTGAACGCACGAACCATCAACACAGTTAAACCCAAGAGGAGCATGACACCCCGCGACGCAATCCGCCTGACTCTGCGTAGAATTCGGATCCTGAGCACACGTGTAGTTTGGTGCCCCGCTGCATGAATAACCAGGCGGCGGCGGAGTCACGGTTGTACACGACGTCGAACAATTCGAGGTAATCGAAAACCCGTTATCAAGACCGGCGGCAGACACTGTTGGCGCGCAACACTCGCAATTCAACAAACCAAGATTCACACCATGACAGTTATTGCTGCCAGGAACCCAGCCACCATTCTGGACAATCCACTGACACTGCCCATCACACGCCGCCGCAGCACATGTATACGAGAAACCGCCACCCCAATTTCCCACGGTACAAATTGGAGCCGTCGTGTTCCCGTTCTCGTCCGTGCACGTCAAACTCCCGCCACTGTCAATCGTAAACGTAAAAGAGCCGCCTGTAATACACTGCCACGCGAAATTGACACCTGGCCCAACATTCTCGCAAGTGCAATTCGTCGATACCGCCGCTTGCAGCTTCTCAAACGCAGTACCCACCAACGACGCACCCAACGCGAACATCACGCACCAGGCGAACGCACGGCCCGCATTCTTCGCCCTGCCAGTGAATCCCTTCACAAGCCACATCTCACATCCTCCCGGTACGTTGATTTGCCAGCCAGTAACCAAACACCAGGCCATGCACGAGCAGGCCAACGACTACACCAACACTCACCCAGGCGGCAGTCCCCTGCCCCATCTCAACACCAATCCGTGAATGATGAGCAGAATTCACAACAGCTATCAGCGGTGCCGTATACCCGATCTGACGAACACTCGGCAAAGCGCCCACGCCCCCCGCACTGATCGCGGCCGAGGCATCGGCCGCACTCGCATAGGTACCAACAAGGCGAATCGGTTCACCTGGTGAACCATCGACCGTAACAACCGAACCAGTGACATCATCAAAATACGCCTCCGATCCGCCTGGCGGATAAAAAACAACCCAAGCTCCAATCACAGCGAAAAAAACGCACCCCATAACCCACCTCATGGCGGTTCGCCGGACGAATCCGGCGAACCGCCTTTCCTCAAAGACGACGAGAAATATCGGACGCACGCGACAAACACGAAATGGCCAACCTCGCCAGGCCCCACGTCAGCCATACCAACATCAGCGACGGCAACAGACCAAGAAGCAAACAACCAAGCAACCACTGCAACGTAGTACCGTCAGAAGCACACTGAAGAACTTCAGAGACAGTCACCACGTCGGAGTAATCAAAACCGATCAGAGAGCAATACATTTAGAACCCTATGAAACGGGGAGCGGATCACTCCGCCCCCCTTGCCCTACGCCAAACAGTCAGAACCACCGAACATCAATGACGACCAAGCGCCCCGGCCGCTTTGCGGAACAACGACGAGATGAGAGACATCCCCGATCGCGAACCCCACACAATCAACACCAGCGGCAAGATGACCACCAACAGCGCCGCAATCACCGCATAAACCCCCAACGTGTCAAACACGCAAAGGAGAATGTCGTTGTAGGCCGGTGGCGTCGCACTCGTCGCCGCCGAGACCGTCGTACAATTCGCCGAAGTCGCAAACGCGGACCCACCGCACACGATCGAGATCATTGCCAAAGCAACCATCGTCAATCGAAACTTCACCCATACAGAACCACGAATCCCACCCATAACGCCCTCCATGTCGCTTTCAGACAGAACACCGGCCGGATCCCCGCCCGGCCACAACCCAACTCACGTCGGTTTCAGATATGAAACCCAGACCACGCACCACAACAACTCACACCGGATCAGTGACGACCAAGCGCCCCGGCCGCTTTGCGGAACAACGACGAGATGAGAGACATCCCCGATCGCGAACCCCAAACGATCAGAACCAATGGCAGAATCACCACCAACAGAGCCGCAATCACCGCGTACACGCCAAGCGTGTCAAAACAACAACCGACCATATTTGCAAAGGTCGGCGGCGTCGCACCCGCAGCGCCACTCAACGCAGTGCAACTCGCCGGACCCGTCGCACACGCATCAGCTGCCAGACCCACCAACGCAATCACCGCCATCATGAAGCGGCAAACATTCGCCCGAAGCCATTGAACAACCCGACTCATCAAACACCTCCTTGTGAAATATCAACCCCTCAACGCTCTTGCAGACCCGCAAACGCCCCTCCCCATGACACGCGGATCCAACGCACGGCAGAGCCAAACAACACGCCGCACAACACAGCGGCAACCCACGCACACAACACCATCGACACCATCACTCGACCTTTCGAGCACCAACCACCTCGCCGGCCTCCGCCGACAACGGCGGAGTCACACCCTTGTCCGGCTCCGCTACCGCAGAAGCCGGCACAACCGCCTTCGGATCCGCAGCCGGCACACTGGCTTTCGGATCGGCAACCGGCGCCATCGACACCGGCCCAGCAGCCGCTTTCGCCTGACACGCACGGCACGGAGCTTTCGCGGCCACCTTCGGAGGAACCTTTATCTCCAACGCCACCTTGGCCATCACGATCCCGATCGCCACGGCACATGACAAGCTCACGAAACGGCCGACACACATCGACGCTTCACCAAGACCCTTCAACGCCAGAACCAGCGACGAACGACCTTGGTCTACCGCCCAGGCACTCCAACCGGACCGAGCGAAACCGCCTTCAGGGAGAAAATTCCACTTCATACAAAGACTCCATTTTTATCGAGACAGGGGATTCCATCACCTCAGACAACACACCCAACGTACGAAGCTTCGCCGCCTTCTCAGCAACACGCTGAACCATTTCACCTGGCGGAAGCCAACTGGCGCAAACCGCAAACACCGTTTCGTCGTTCTCAGGAACGACACCGCTCAAAGCACACACGGTCGCCATCAAACCACGCATTTGAGCAACCAACGTTTCCGCAGGAGCCGTGTACATCGGCGGGGCCGTGACACGCTTATCGAGCCGAGACGCCCACCACGAAAACGCATGCTGAACACGCAACCACACATCCGCGATCGGAGCGCGCGAAGTATGCGTTCTGTCCGTCACAACCGACAAACGAAACCACACGTTAGTGCACCACGCAATCAGATCACCCAGACTTCCGAGCAATCCATCGAGAGTGTCATACGACCGACGTGTTTTACCCCGCAAACGCAACTGATACTCGACACGAACCGCTTTATCCTGCGGACCGCCCCAACGATGCTCCTCCATCAACCGCCGCTTGTCACAATCACCGGCCGTCTGCAACACCTTCTCGTAAACACGAAGCAGCGTCTCACCACTCTTCAGAGTGAAACCCGAATACCGACCAGTCAACGCGTCAAAATGCTGGTCATATGCACCTACCGCCTTACTCGTGTAACACCGATTCGCCATTGCATGCTTAAACACGTCGATATCCACGCCTGGCAAGTCCGCACACAGGTCAACCCGAGACGCCCGCATCCGGTCAACCTCGATACCGAGCCTGGCTAATTGGCTAAACACACGACGAAGCGCCTCAGCTTCACCATAACGAAGGAACTCCGTTCCGTGAATTTCGATAAACGCCACCGGACCCGCACCGCACACACCGCTCGAACAAACGCCCTTTGAGTCCAGCAGCTTCCCATACTTCACCACGAAACCGTCCTCACGCAACAGCAACGGTTGCCGAGACCGGCCCTTACCTCCCCCAGAATCACCTACGTACACAGACACGGACTCGTCCGCAGGGTGACGAATCACCACGCCCTTCCCGTCCAAAGATTCCAGACGCAAATGCTTCGCATCCGCTTCACGCACAGCGTCGAACAGTTTCTTACTCTTGATCCCACGCGCATCAAGAAACGCTTCACGCAACTCAATACCACGGTCATTCAAACGGCCCCAGACGCTCACTTCGAGAGCATCAACGCCCCCTCCACCTTGAGGAAGAGACGCGAATAGCTTCGGATCAGAGAAAACCCAATGAGAAGGATCTGATAAGGCCAAACGATCACGATAAAACGATGGAGACATCAACTTATGAATCTTTCCGTCTTCCGTGTCCATTAAGGAATCGGCAGCCAAAATACGTTTCATCTGGGGGGTATGGCTAAATCCACCCCCCATGTTATCCACCTGGGGGGTTCGTCTTCGCAATCCGGCTTTTAGAAGATCGGCCGCAAGCCTCCGGCCCCCGTCTATTCCTTCTTCCAGCGTTAGAACGCTCGCATCCACCGGCGTTAGTACAACCGCTCCAACCTCGTGAGGCTTCAATGACCATTCAGCCAGACTACGCTCTAACGCATTCTCCTGAACAATGTCCTGAACGGTTCTTCCTGCCGGTTCCTGTGATTCGAAGGGGTAGGCCATCGAGTCTGATTCCTTTCACTCGGGTCATCATCAAAACGACAACTAGCCACCGTGCTAATCGTCTCACTCTACGTACTTTGGACGTTGCCGGTAAGAACCGGCCGGGCTCTCCACTACGATAAGAATCTTCGTTGCGATCCCTAACGCACAACGCTACGCTACCAACGCAAACGACGTTGGTCATGGATGCCTGGTCAGGCAGCTATGACTAACGCCCTAGGAAGGGCTAGAAAACGATTCGGATTGGACGCACTGGCTGCGGTGCATTGAGGCAGGCCGGCTACCGCCTTCAGTGAACCTGCCTCATAGCTCCTCGCCAGTGCGGCCAATCCGAATGGCGGCGAGCCTAAGACAGGCGTGCACCTGAAGCAGGAGCACACCACCACTTGTTCCCTAAAGGGGAACTGCGGCAACCGCGAGGACTCACTATGCAACTCCATGACATCCAATTCGCCCTTACCACCGACCGCCACCCCGACTACATCTACATCACGTTCCGAGCGGCACCAATCCAAGAGCTCGACCACATTCGCTCCCGACCAAGCGACTGGCTCGTGACCGCTCATGACTCCAACAACCAGCAAACCTACGACCGCATCAACACCCCACCGACCCCAGCAATCGCCGAACACTACGCCACCCTCTTCGTTACCAAACACTCCTGACACCTCACGGTGTATTACACCCGTACCTACAACCGGGAGATGTACTATGTCCGCTGGTTCAACCGTCAAACCCGTCCGCTTTCCCGCCGAACTACTCGCAGCCACCGAAGCCGCTATCGCCGCTATCAACCGCACACGCGTCGACGCGCCGTATGACTTCTCACAGTTCGTTCGCAAATGCGTACAAGACAAACTCGACCACCTCGCCCGCAGCCGAGCACCACGAACCAAACGGAGCAAAGCACGATGACAACCGCCGTTTGCTGGATCCCCACCAACCGCAACAGCACACACATCGCAGTCCGCTTCACGCCCGGCCGCTCGCACCACTGGCACATCGACGTTTACATCCAAACTCGACGCGTATACGGCTGGAAAAATCAAGCACTCACCCACGCCCTTTTCCATACCGCCGTCACCAACGCAGTAACCAACGCATTGACGACCAACCACTCCACCCTCAAGCCCGACTACAAGCGAGCTTTCTGGACCGGCCTTCCCCAAGACCACCGACCGCTCCGCCAAAAGACACTTCAGTTCAACTAACATCAACGGAACCGCAACCATGCTCAATCTCACCAACAACGGACTACGCCACGAACAACTCAACGCGTTCCTCCACTCAATACCGACCGACGCGTACAACCTCTCAAGCCACATCCTCATTACACACCTCATCGCACGCGTTACCGATGAAGACTTCACCGAGGCTCTCGACCTCACACGCCAAGCGATCGCAAAGCGACTGACTAAGCAACCGACGCCGCCTGTTCGTTAATCGCAAGCAACTCGGCCGTTGTCGTCTCCCCAGGCGGCAACGGCCCGCTCGTATAAGGAACCTGGCCCGGATCCCATCCGTTGCACCGAGCCTCCACGTACCTGGCCAAATCACCCACCTGAACCGGACGGCCGCGAAGCGTCGCCTCCTGTCCCAGGCGAAACCATTCTTCCTCGATGAACTTCTTCCGCCGAGGGTCATCCGTCTCAGCCAACATGGCGAGATACGCACGACGCAACGCCGGATCCACACGAGGCACACCATTACCCTCTTTCGATTCCGGCCACTCCTCACGCAGGACAGAGAACACCGAGTCACCGACGTAACGCACGATTGACTGCGACGCGTCATCCGTCACACGATGAGGCTCAACAAACGGGCAAGGATCAAACCGCCACACAAGACGGTCCAGAGGAGCACCGTCGTAATCGCTGTTGACAACAGAGAACACACGGCCGCAAAACTTGCCCTCATACGTCATCACACCCCGGTACACGAGCAACTCATTCGCCGCACGACGCACGACCTTCCAACACTCCGCTTGAGTCTCCGACCATTGAGCGTAATACCACTTCCACCGAGGACACCGGCGATAGCACTCACAACGGATAATGAACGCCCACGCGTTCAGGCCATCGTCTACACATTGCCGCAACGAAACAAACAACTCGTCCCAGGACCTGAACCGCAGATCAACTTGAACATCCGCAATCGCACCTTGAAGGACCGTCATCGACCGCATGACATCACTCCCATCTAATCGAACTGGACCGAACCACCGTCACCAGAGAACCGATCGCCACAACAAGCCACGTCCCCTCGCCATCACTCTCAGTGAGACGCCGCAATGTTTCACGAACCGCACGTGGCACCCCGGAGCGCTGCTCAGTGACTCGATAGCCACGACGAAACGTCAAGTCGTTCCTCACACCATTCGTCTCGTTCGCAAACGTCAAATCTTCGGCAAGACTCATTTGAGAACTCCCCAGGGGGAGAGGCAGGAGCCGGAGACCGCCAAGCTCCCACCCCCTCCCCCGACGACCGACGGTACGGACCCCGAAAGGTCCTCCACAAAAAATGCGCACGGGCTATGTCATCTTGATTGCCAGGGACGCCCGTCGATCCCCTCAACTGGTAGTTCGAGAGGGGAGGCACTAAGGGCATCCAAGCCCAGGCTCTCCCCAATGCCTCGCATCCATGCGAGACGTTTTTTCAGGCAGCCCGGCGAGCCTTGATTTGCCCAGCCATCTTCGAGAGGTTCTCCTCCGAACACAGGCTGATCACTGTCAGTGCCGGGTAGAACACGAAGTTCGAGAAGTTCGTGAACTTCCCCTTGGCCGTAGAACGCTCTTCCACGTCACAGACCATGTCGACGCGTTCACCAACGTTCGGACAAGCAGAGAAGTCCTTCGGGTCATCCACGAAGAAATCCTTCTGACCACCCTCATAAACGAACGACACCAAATTCGATGTCCTCGTCTGCCCGTCACGCGTAAAACTCTTCTGACCCTTGAACGTGCAACGCATGTCAAGGAACACACCGTTAGGACCTGGCTTCATGCTCACTCACTCCCAAAACGAAGCTTCGCGGTTGACGGCTGGTAGGACGGATCCTGTCAGCCGAAAGCGAACGTCTACAA
>Ga0206988_1187_pt1 | contig 14271 bp, 16 predicted proteins | sample Alteio_BWMinCont_12_FD_153263 | JGI IMG/M metagenome (GOLD analysis project Ga0206988, IMG submission 153263) | Enriched cells from forest soil in Barre Woods Harvard Forest LTER site, Petersham, Massachusetts, United States -... | ecosystem: Environmental > Terrestrial > Soil > Temperate forest >... | reverse complement strand
AAGCTCGAAGAGCAGATTTCTGACGAAAAAAGCAAAAAACAGATGGCGATCGAAAAGATCCGGCGTCAAAAGCGGCGCCGTTCGAGGAAATCCAAAGAAAAAATGTTAGCCAATAAGCAAAAACACTCTGAAAAAAAGAGTTTACGCCGCCCTCCGGAATGAGTTGATTTGTAAGCCGCTATAGGCTATCCTATCTGCCATATGAATACCTACTCCTTACCAGCTACTATGAAAGCCCTTGAGGCTCTTCGGAAACTCTATCCAGACAGCTCCCGCCGGACGCTGCAGAATTGGCTGAAAGCCGGCCGTTTTACGGTCGACGGAAGGCCGCTCAACCGCGAGGATGAAGAACTCCAGGCCGGCCAAGAGATCCGTTCTGCGGAGACCTGTAAACCCCAGCTCGTTCGTGGATTGAAAGTCCTTTACGAAGACCGCTATTTGGTGGCCATCGACAAGCAGATGGGTCTTTTGAGCGTCCCATTAGATGACGGGGATATCAAGCGCCACGCGCTCGGAATGCTCCAAGATCATTTCCAGACCAATCAGATCTACGCCGTCCACAGGATCGACCGAGAAACATCTGGGTGTCTCCTCTTCGCGAGAGGCAAGGAGTCGGAGTGGAAACTGAAAAATCTTTTTGAAAAACACGATTTGAAACGGATCTATTTTGCCATCGTCGAAGGGCGGATGAAAAAAAGAGAAGGGACATGGCATAGCCGCCTTCTTGAACTGGAGAGCCTGCAAGTCGTTGAATCGGAAGAAGGGCGAGACGCAATCACCCACTACGAAGTATTGAAACACTCTCCGAAATACACCTACTTGAAACTAACGCTTGAAACGGGGCGCAAACACCAGATCCGAGTCCATTGCAGCTCAGCTGGACACCCAGTTCTCGGCGATGCGCGGTACGGCTCTGGCGAAGACCCGATCCGCCGCATGTGCTTGCACGCGCAACATCTGGAACTCGTCCATCCATTCACGGGAAAGCTTTTGAAAATCGAGTCTCCCCTCCCCCATGCCTTCAAAAAACTAACAACGGGCTTTCGGTAAATCCATCTTAGCCTCTTTCCAGTCGTGATTAAAGCGATCGACGCTTTTGACTGTCTGTGGATGATCTTCAATGAACTCATGAAACACTTTCCCATTCAATGTAACCGCGTGCGCGCCCATTTCGCAACACTCCCGAATCTGCTCCGGCGTCCGTAGAGACGCTGCGATGATTTTTGAGGAAAACTGGTAACGGTTCAATAGACGGAGCATTGACTGCATAACCTCGATCCCTTCCCGCTCCTCCTCACATATGTGGGAGAAATAGGGTGCGATGTATTGCGCTTTTGCAGAGGCTGCGAGCAAAACTTGGTTTAAATTGAACACCGCTGTAGCCATTGTGGGAATGTGGCTCTCATTGAAGCGGGCAATCGCTTTCAATCCTTCTGCTGTAACCGGCACTTTTACAATGATCCGGTCGGAAAATTTGCGTAAAGCCTCCCCTTGCCGTACCATCTCCGCTGCATCTTCGGCCGTCACTTGCGCGGTGACAGGCCCTGGTTGAATTGCAAGGATCTTGGAGAGAAGATCCTCCAGACTGAGGCCCGATTTCGCTGCGATCGAGGGATTTGTAGTTACGCCGTGCAAAATACCCAACGATTTTGCTTTTTCAATCAGATCGAGATCCGAGGTGTCCAGCCAAATTTCCATATTTCTCCTTCATACCCAAGATGGTTCAAAAGTTGGGTTTTGGCCGCGTCGGCTTTGTCCCATAATTTTCGTTCTCACTCACGGCTTGCCTCTGGCAAAGCCAGCTCGCTCCGAACAAAAATTCTGGGGAGCCTCCTTGCCAAATTCCCAACTTTTGAGCCATCTTGGGTATATCCCTGAATTATAGCAATGTTGTAAATTTATCCATCGATCTATTATTTGAGGTTTATGGACTCCACCGAATTTGTCAACCACTTCATTGGCCTCTTGGTCATTGCGAATCCCCTATCGGCGCTTCCAGCGGTTCTTAGAATTACGCAACACATGACACTCTCTGAAAAACGACGTTCGGGGATCGTATCGGCCATTGCGGTCGGAATTATTTTAGTCATGGTCACATGGATTGGGATGCCAATGCTCATGATTTTAGGGATCCAACTCCCCGCATTCCAGATCGCAGGAGGATTAGTTTTACTTCTCTTGGCTTTTTCGATGTTGAATGCGGAAGAGAGCTCGATGAAGTCGACTCCCGTAGAACTGAAAGAAAAAAAGACCGATTCTGCGGCGATCGTCCCCCTTGCTATTCCGATCATCGCAGGTCCTGGGGCGATTAGCTCAGTCATCGTAAGTGTCAATGTCTACCCTGGCCTGGTCAACCAACTATTGATTACCACATCGTGCGTCCTAGTGGCCTTGGTAATGGGAATCTTGCTCTACTTTGCGAGCAATTTGGAACGTATTCTCGGCAAATCGGGAATCAATATCATCAACCGCGTCGGCGGCCTTATCTTGGCTGCGATCGCAGTGCAGTCACTCGCCAATGGCATCATTGGAATATTCCCCGGAATGAAATAGATATATCGTATTTCTAAGATAAATTGATGAAGAGCTGGAGGGTAAGGCCGCTGCGGACATGGTTTTTACTAAAAAATCAGTTCCGGAGTGTGGAAATCAAGCACAAACTGCGCAGGTCCGGGATAGGGCAATGGGGTGTAAGTGAGAGTCACCTGCAATGAATAATTGCTTGTGAGCACGACATAGCCGTGCTCGGTCCGCTCTATCCCTACAATCATTTCCGGGCTCCCGAGGCTTTGGTAGAGCCTAGGATCGGCAAGGATTGCTTCGATTTCACGGATCGATTGGGGCAGTGGCGGCAGTAAGCCATACGCCGCCCCACAACTGATTGCCAAGAGGAAAAGGAATTTTCTCATGGAAGAAAGTATACCAAATGAGATAAAACTTGGCAAAGTATAGACTTTTTTTTATTGTGGACTAAATAAACACGGAGACCCCAAATGAAATGGCCCCTTCTTTCTCTCTTGACCGCAGTCACTATTTTTGGAAATTGCGCCCAGCCTGCCGCCAAAAATAAGGTCCAACAACCAGTCTCGTCGGAGGATAATCCCGACCTTTTCCACCCAAATAATCAAGTTCTTTCCAGCCACATTGAGTTTTTGTACTGGAGTGCGGTTGAAGGCGCTTTGATGTATGCTCAAAAAATGACGCAGCCCGCTTGGAGCTCCGGAGCTACTAATGCAGTGCAGGGAAAGTATGAAAATAGCACCTACAATATCGATCCGGGACTCCGCGTTTCCATGAGTTTTTTTCGAGCTCCAAGGTTTTGGGAAATTTGGGCCTCTTACACCCGGTTGACCTCGCGAGGCGAAAGTAGCGCAAAAGCTCCCAGCCGTCCTGGAGAATATCTTACGAGCGCTTGGCCTGTTCCCGCTGCGATAGGCTCTTTGACCCATGCAAATAGCTCTCTTCATCTCAACTACAACGTCACCGATTTCTACGTCGACCGCTATTTCAATCCGAACCCCCATCTTCGAGTACGGATGATCGCAGGACTAACCGGAACTTGGATCGAGCAAAATTGGGCGATGAAATATTTTGGTTCTACAGGCTTTACTCAAAGCGTGCGCAATCATTGGACTTATTGGGGTTGCGGCATGCGATTTGGTTTGATGGGGGACTGGTTCTGGACAAACGACATCTATCTTACTGCACGAGGAACTCTGGGAGGATTTATAGGCCCCTACCACAATCGAGCAATCCAGAGGACAAATAGTTTGGATCCAACTTCCAACAATGCTCTTCCCATCCGGGATGGTGATTACCGCGACACACGGCCCGTGGGCAATCTCCAACTCATTGTCGGACCTTCTTGGCAAAAAAATTGGGATGCGATGCGAACAGAGTTATTTGTCGGCTACGAAATGAATACCTGGACGAACTTGCAAGAGGTCTACCATTCTACGCTTGGAGATCCCAGCGATTTCAAAGAGACGTGGATCAACACCGGATACATTGCGCTGCAAGGCTTAACCGCCCGCTTCACCATCGACTACTGAATCGCCGGGGCCTTTTCATGAAAAGGCCCCGATTAAAAATAGATTTCTTAGACATGTTTTAACGCAAAGACGCCAAGTCGCGAAGACGCAAAGAGAATATTGAAATTGCTTTCTTTGCGTCTCTGCGACTTGGCGTCTTTGCGTTAAATCTTCTTAACCAGCTCTAATCCAATCATTTCATTTTTTTGGCGCTGTAGGCACCGTAAGGCAAAATCAGCCAAACTTCATCGACCAATCCGTCGAGTCCTTTCACAAATCGAACGGTATAGCTTGTCATCGATTTGACATTGAACTCATTTTCGGAAATAGGAAGAAGTTCGTAGATCGGTTGACCGGGAATGATCGAAACCAAAGCTCTATCTCGAAGGACAATATCGAAAGCGACGTTGTATATCGAGTAGGTGCCTAAAAATTGCTGGAAATAACTCAAGTTTGAGAATTGGTCGTCGGGAACTTTTCTGAAGGCAATATCCGCTGTCTTCGGCTCAAAAGGGATGAGTAATTCCTCAATATCCCCGTTCAAGTTGTTACGGAAGGTAAATTTTGTCCCTTCTCGCGACAGAAGAAGATCTTCAGAATCCTCGACGATCGCGAAGACATCGTAATGCCAGTGATCGAGAAGGGATATGATGTCATTGTATGTTGCCGCAAGTTTTCCCTTCTTTAATTCGACGGTAACTCGGCCGTAGCCGGGATGTTCGTAGTGGCCAACGTATTCTTCCAGAGGATGGGTTGGGGTAGTCCCCTTCTTGCGATGGAGCGATTCGGTTTCTCGGTTTTCGAGAGCCATCTGCTTGCCTTTTTGGAGATTGTCAATCCCATCTTGCAGCCAATCGCGAGGAGGAAGTTCGAGAATTCGATCCATTGCTTCAAACGCAAGCAAGCGAGGCAGAGTGGAGAGATTTTTATTGGCTAGCACGACAATGCCCACTCCATCATAGGGAAGCACGCCGACGACAGAGGTAAAACCATCGACTCCGCCATCATGGCTTACGTTGTAATGTCCGCGGTAAGAATGGATCCCCCAACCGAGTCCGTACGCATTGAGGAGAAGATCTTTACTCTCGGCGTAACCAGAAACGATCACTTGTCCCGCGAACATTTCCTGTAAAGCTGCAGGAGAAATGAGAGGGTGGTCAGAATAGACTCCCTGTGCGAGAAGCATTTCGATCCAGTGAGTCAAATCGCTTGCGGTAGAATTCATGGCGCCGCCGCCGCCAATCAAAGAAAAATCGCGGAAAGACATCTGACGGAGCTTCCCATTTCGCTCTATGTAGGGAATCGCGTGATCCTCATCGCATTTGGAATCTTCCGTGGAAAAATTCGTCTTTTTCATCTTCAGTGGCTTCAAGATTTTCTCAGTGACCACTTCTTCCCAAGATTTTTGGGCTATTCTTTCAACCGCCATTCCAGCGACCATATACATCATATCGCCATAGATGAATCGTTCCCGAATATCGCACCCTGGTTCTAAATAACGGAGATGCTTTAATAATTCTTGGCGGGAACATTTCGAGTTGTACCACACATACGCATGGCGAGCCATTCCCGATCGATGCGTGACGAGATCTCGAAGGGTGACGTTCTGCGTCGCATACTGGTTCGAAAGGCGAAATTCTGGAAGGATATCGCAAACTGGCCGATCCCATTCCAAAAGTCCCTCTTCGACTAAAGTCCCTATCGCGAAGGTGGAAAACGCTTTCGTGCAAGAGCCGATGCCAAAGAGCGTATCGGGCGTCACAGGAAGATTTCGTTCCAAATCGCGAATTCCATATCCTTTCAACGCAATGACATGCCCATCGACGACAATTCCTATAGAAAGTCCCGGTACGTCGTAATCTTTCATAGCCTGCTCGACCTTCGCATCGAAGCCATCCAAAAGTTTTTGGGCTCTTTCTGCCTTTGGAGAAAGAGACTCGTACCAGCCGAAAAATGCGTGTGCAGGTAGCGCAAAACTAGTAAGGAGAATGGTAACAAGAGTCAGAATGGAGTTGGTTTTCATGAATAGCCTCATCGTGTAACAGGCCAGACATCTTAAATTTAGAAAGGAAATTTTTCAAGAACAAAGAATCTCGACTTTGCAACTTTTTAGGCCAGCCGGCCTCGGGACATTTGTTCCCGGAGGAGTTATTTAAAACGGGAAGTGGGTTAACAACCCCTTCCCGCTTTAAATAATCTCCCAGTTCGCCCGCAGGGAGAACGCCCGGGGACAAATGGACAAGGCAGGGTGGCCTAAAAAGTTGCAAAGTCGAGAGAACCCCCTGAGAGAAAAGTCAGGGGGGACAGGCCGGTTTTTAGAGCCAACCCAGCATGCATGCGGCAAACGATTTTGGAGCCGTAGGTTTTATTTCTTTGGATTGGTTGTGTTCAACTTCCAATACAATCGTTTCCGCGCTGTCGGCGCTAACCATTTCTTCTTCATCGTCATCAGATAACTCAACTTCTTCTTCCGTTTCGTCAGCGTGAACCACTGCTTCCTCATCGTCATCAGACAACTCAATTTCTTCGGCTGTTGAGATAGTGTTGACGTCAGTAGTAGGAGTCGTTGTAGCAGAACTATGAGTCACAACTACATCCGAGGGAGCTGGATTTTGTTGCGGGAGAACCGTTGACGCTGCTTGCGCAATTGACTCTGTCTCTTTTATTTCAACCGGAGCTGCCTTCAACGCAGGTTTTTGCTCCTCGCTGGATTGGCAACAATTCCATATTGCGATGAAGGGAAGCATCACGAAATTTAGTGCAATGATAAGCGGAAATGCAATATTCAATACCCTTTTCGCCAAGGACAACCAACCACAATCAGGGCAGTCGCCATTCACCGCCTTATGGAATGTTGTGATCGGGTAAAACAACGACTTTTGGCCGTGGGTGGGAATTGACGCCGCCGCATGAATTGAACTAGACATAAAAATAACTCCTCGTAGGTTTTAATTTCAGGCAATATAATGAAGCTTCGTGAAATACAAAACAATTACGAAAAATTATTTAAAGCTTAAGTCCCAAAGAGGGCAATAGCCCCGCTCAGAATAAGGTAGATAGCTACGACATAATTAAGAATTTTTGGATAAATCAAGATGATCACGCCGGCAATGATCGCGGTAATGGGGGCAAGCATGGGATGTAACATCAGGGATACCTCTCTTATTCAAGGAACAACTAACATGCCAGAAAGATTTTGGCAACTGGAAAGAGTCCTTTTTTCTTTCATTAAAACGTTCCCACCTCTATTATTGGGCACAAAAAATGGACTTCCCCCAATGAAAAATAAAATTTTGATTTTATCGACCGGTCTCGCCATGTTTTCCATGTTCTTCGGATCGGGAAATCTGGTGTTTCCTCTTCTTGTTGGCCAAATGAGCGAGGGTCACTACTTGCTCGCCTCCCTCGGGATCCTGCTCACCGGCGTTTTAGTCCCTTTTCTCGGAATTTTGGCCATGCTCCTTTTCAACGGCGACCAGAATTCGTTTTTCACCCGCCTTGGAAAACCTGCAACCTTTTGGTTTCCTCTTATAGCCCTTTCCCTGATGGGACCCTTTGGCGTTTTAGCGCGCTGCATCACCGTCGCCCACGGAGCCTTTCGCCTTCTCATGCCAGATACAACTCTTTGGGTCTTCAGCCTTTGTGCTTGCATCCTGATCTTTTTCTTCACAATTCGGAAAAACCGGATCGTTCCCCTCCTCGGCTCTGTTTTAACACCACTCCTCCTCATCTCGCTTGCTGCGATCGCTATCCTTGGCCTTATGAAAGTCGATCTTCCCGCTTCGGGAATGGCAGGGAGCTGGTCGAGTTTTAAAAACGGGATTTTACAGGGCTACCAGACCATGGATTTATTGGCCGCTTTCTTCTTTTCGATCTTCGTCATTAAACACTTAAAACAGAAAAACACCGACTCTCCTCTAGCCTCTTTATCTATTTTCTTGAAATCGTCGTTCATAGGTGCAGGGTTACTTTCAATGGTCTATTTTGCGCTTGTTTTGCTCGGATCGATGTACGCCCCTCTCCTCACTGATGTTCCCCCGCAAGAAATGCTTGGGTTCATCGCCCAGCAAGTCCTAGGCCCCCTCGCTGCGCCTCTCGTCTGCGTGGCAGTGATCCTCGCTTGCCTTACGACCGCGATCGTCCTCGCCTCTCTCTTTTCCGACTTCTTAAAACATGAAATTTCACGCGACCGCTTGCCGACCGCGGTCACGCTCGCCACCACGTTAATCATCGCGTTTTGCATCTCCACGCTCCAGTTCTCAGGAATCATGGCGTTCATCGCCCCGATCCTCGAATTTACTTACCCAGCGCTTATTGTTATGACTGTTGTGAGCATCTTCCACAAGCTTTGGGGATTGAAAATCGTTCGCACACCAATAGCGATTGCCGTGCTCTTAAAATTACTAACCGCAGTTTAAACTGGACTTTGTCCATTTCTCGCCACTGGGCGCCTGGGCTATTTGCCCCGCAGCGAGTGAATTTTATTTAGGCAGGTTAATAAAACCAACCTGCATAAAATTCCCTCTACTGCAAGTCAAATATCCAGAGGCGCGCAGCGCCGATAAATGAACAAAGTCCAGTTAAAGTAATCTTTAGATCTAGACCACTTTTCCTTAATCTTTGTACAATAGTCGCATGACTATGTATAAATATATTTTAATTCTAGGGATTCTCTGCAGTTGCACGCACAATCAAGTGGAGCGTTTTAGAGAACTAACCGAAGAACCCGAAGGGGCTTTTCATCGCAAGAGAGCGATCAATCTCGTCCGCGAGAGTATGAACTACCCAAGGTCCGATCTTTTTTCCATCGAGTTTGAGCGGACTCAGGAGCTCGTCACAGGAAAAGGAGCTTTTCAGGTCTACCTTCTAAAAGGAGATCTCCTTCCTCTCGAAGAGAGACTCGTGCTCGCTGAAGTCGATGGCGATGTAATAACGCCTCTTTACGATTTTGAGATTTTGGAAAATGGAGATCTGAAAATCTACAGCCCTTCGGGCATCAAAATCGAGAAAGAAATCGCGATTGCAAAACAGGAGGGGTTGGAAGCCGGGAAGGAAGTTCGCTTCGTCCTAGCCTCTTATGAAACATTCGATTGCGCTGAGGCTGCTTTCACTCCCGAAGAAAAAGGGCCAATCCCAATCCTTTTTTCCATCAACAAACTCCCCGATCAGATCGATCCTGCGGACGTAGAAACCTCCGTGCTGAGTAAACTATTTTGATGAAATATTTTCTATTGTTAGAGGCGGTTGCAAAACTCCCCCTCCCAGGAAAATCGATGATTTTGCCGCCCATTGCAAGAGCCGGCCTTCCGGCTCGTTCTGTTCCGGCGAGGGACATCTCAGGGGAGAAGGCGAGCCGGAACAGATGCAATGGGCGGCAAAAGCGCGGTTTTACTGCGGCGGGGAGTTTTGCAATTGCCTCGTTAATCAGTCTTTCAGCCTGCTCGATGTATTCCAAGAACGATCCACTCGAAGAGCGATCGAACTATTTGAAGGCAGTTGAATACCACGTCTCTTCTGGATATTAATTGAGACAATCCTGTAGACTTAACGCCGTCTTAATCAACTATACAAGGAGTTACCTATGAGCGCTATTGGAGCAACAGATTTAGATGACGATTACCGTTCATCCTGTATCGAAATTTTAGAATATATCCCACTCGTCAGCACGATCGTCGGTCTTGCCCGTGCTATTTTCGGCTTGGCAGAAACTTTGATCGGTCTTCTAACTCTCCCCTTCGAACTGGCGAGTAGAAGTATTGAGCACAAAAAACCTCTGATGGTCATCGATGGACTGGCAAACATAGCCAGGGGACTCATTGCCGCCAAGCCGATCATCGGAAACGTCATTTTGTACGTCTACGACCATAGTTCTGCTACCAAGCGGGACATCCGAAAAGGCATAGGACTTGAGTAAACAATGCCCTTGCGGGAGCGGCAACCTTTATAAAGAATGCTGCGAACCTTTCCATTTGGGAAAAGAGCCCGAGTCGGCTCTTCTTCTAATGCGTTCCCGCTATTCCGCGTACGCTATGGGCCGGGCCGAATACATTCAGCGGACGACCCATCCCAAAAGTCCTTATTTCGAAATCAATGCAGTCAAATGGAGGGAGGGTATTTTGCAGTTTTGCAATTCCACCGAATTTGTCCGCTTGGAAATTTTGGCTTACGGGGACGATTGGGTCCATTTTATTGCTCACCTGAAACAGGCGGGAAAACCAGTTACTCTCAATGAAAAGAGCCGCTTTGAGCGGCTCAATACAAACTGGCGTTATGTGTCCGGCGAAATTCTTAGAGAAAAATAAAGCTTGCGGAACCAAAAGCTAACGCAGCAAACACCGGTGCTTTGACCGTCTTAACCGCAAATAGCCGGTTCGCAATGTTCAACAAGCAAAGCACGATCAAGCTGGGATAGAGAATCTCTAAAATTGGTCCCCAGATCTTCATGATCCCCGCGAAGCCGAGATTCGCCATCAAAGCCGTAGCTCCTAGAGTCAATGCCAACGGCAAAGTCGTCCCCCCTTTTCCTTTAAGAAATTCAGTCCGGATGTATTCAGAGAAGACAGCCGCGAGAGAAATCGCTGTTGTTAGGCAAGCAAGGAAAACCGCACCAGTGGCAATGAGGCTTCCCGAAGGTCCCAAAATTTGGACGGCGATCGCATGCAGATAATCTACATCGGCTATTCCTGAAGGGATCAGCGGCCCATAGGAAGCCGAAAGGTAGCAGAGCCCGACGTAAGAAACCATGAGAAGGCCGGCGGCAATCCCACTAGCTCCAAGCATTTTTCTTCGCACTTCGCTCTCGCTGCTGCGCCCTCCCCGAGAAAGATGGGGAATCATCAGAGTACCAAATAGAAGCGCCGCGGTAAGGTCTAGGGTCTGATAACCTCCCTGCAATCCTTGCTTAAAATGGTGCGCAGCCCCTTCAACGACTGGCAATGGCTGCGGCCCATGGTATAATCCCAGGCAAAAAAGCAGACCCAAGGTAGCCAGGAGAAGTGGTGTGAGTATGACTCCCAGAAGCTTCATCATTCGAGTTGGACGCACCGCAAGAAAAAAGACCAGAGCACAGACAAAAACGCTGAAAATTGGAAGTGAGACGTCAAAATAAGGTTTTACACTAGCATGCATCAGAGTGACAAGCCGTGGGCACGCTCCTATAGGTCCCTGGCTCATGGCCAAGACAAAAAGAAGGGCAGCAGAAGGCCATTTGCCTAGGCGCGCTAGAAAAGCCTTCAAATCCCCTCCGTAGAGCATGATCGCAGCTAATCCCAGAAAAGGGAAGGCGACGGCGGACAAGCTCAAGCCCGCCAATGCCGATGAGCTCTCCGCCCCAGCATTTTTGCCCACCAAGAGAGGAAACACGAGATTGCCAGCTCCAAAGAACATAGAAAATAGTGCAAGACCGGAAGCCCATATGGAACCTTCTTGAGGTTCTTCTAGGGCCATTTTTTCGATTGACATGGTCGATTCCTTAAGTTGAGGTTTCCCTCATCCGCCGGGTCTTCTTTGATTTTTGGTCTTTTTTCTGGTCTTTTTGAAGTTTTGGCGGATGAAGGGCACTTAAGCGGATGTGACATTACACATCACGACCGTGCCCACGACTTTGGTAATGGTATTACCAAGGCCTTGGTTTGCTCCGAAGGAGGAAGTGGATCGTGTGTTTCTAATGTTCATCTGCCTAAAACCCTTCCGCCATAAACTGGTGGAAGATATAACCGTATTTTACCGAATCGCCCCATTTCCCGTCTAAGGAAAATTTTCGCCGAGCTTCAATCTCTCTTAGCAATTCACAAAGAGCGGCGGAGCATCGTCCGACACTTTCTTTCGGCAATCCCAAAAGTTCGTAAAAGTCTACTGCCGGTTTCTTTTCAGCCCACTGGAGCGCACTTTGGATTGCCTCCCGATCGATTGCTTTACGGGAGAGGCCCAATTCCAGAGGAAGAGTTGTGAACTCCTGGCCAGGGGGAAGGATATGGATGACCGGTTTTTTGGAGGAAAAGAGCTTGAAATCCGACAGTGGATTGGTGGCAGAGGACGATATCTGAAAGGACAATCGCCTCGAGGGTCGTAATTTCATTTTTGAGTATCCGGACTGCCCGATTCAAACCTGTCCGAGCAAACACTCGTTCTTCGATCGACCCGCTATATTTCGGATGAGGCTGGATGAGAAAATCGATGTCCAAATTTTCGATGGAACGAAGGAAGAGTTCAAACGCTTCCTCATAAGCCTCTCCATAGCCACCGATGAAAACCGCCGTCTTCCGGCCAGTGGAAGTGAGAGGCAGCTTTTGACGGAGAGCGTCCTTGTTAACGGAAGCGGCCTCTTCAACCCATTTCTCTAGACTTGGATGGCCGGAGACAAAGAGGCATTTGCGACTTTCGAACCAGTCTGATTTGGCCAACCGTTCGCTCGAGATCCAGAGATGAACAGCCTTTTGCTCTACTGCATGCGCGGTTTTGAAGTAGAGATCGGCACCGTCCGCATTGAAATTATCCCAAAAAGCAACAGTCTCGACTCCCCGCTCTCCAAAAGCCGTAAAGAGTTGTCCCTGACAGGTGAAAGCTACGCCCGAAACGAAAACGGCCGGATCACAGGCTGCTAGGATTTTTTCAATCTCTTCTGTCGACAGAACCTGGGAGCGATCGGCGGGATTGACGGGCAGATGGAGCGATAGAAATTCTTCTCCGCTTTTGGCAAGGAGAGATTCTGCCGTTCCTGCAGCCAAAATTTGCACGTCGACGCCTTTTTCTAGTAAGCTTTTCGCTACCGGCAAAAGACCATACAGTTCGCCTGCGTCCTGAAAATAAAAGAGAACGCCTTCACCGGCAAAAAGAGAAGTAAACAGGAGAAAGAATAGGATCTTTTTCATTTGCGAAGAATATAGCAGATACCCTAAATTTCCGGGGATGACAAAAGGAACTCATGTTTCAATTCCTTGAAATGACCCCCTGGTGGATCTACATTTTATTCACCTATTTTCTCATGCTCGGATTCAAAGCTGCCAATCCCACTGTCGCCTCGCTAAAGAGGCTCGCCATGATCCCCCTCTTTTTTTTGGGCTGGGCCATCTACCATCTCTCTACCGATCTTGAAGAGCGCTATTTCTTTCTTCTTCCATGGTTTCTTGCTCTTGCGATGGGCTCTTACCTCGGCTATCTCCAAGTGCGCAATTGGACCATCCGCACAGATCAGGAAAGGAGAACGCTCGCCCTCCCCGGCTCTTGGAGCACTCTTCTCCTGTGCCTTTCTGTATTTGCCTTGAAATATGTCTTTGGACTGATCTACGCGACAAATCCAACAGCCCATCTTAACGCAAGCGTCTTTGGGACCGACCTGATTGTCACTGGAGTTATTGTCGGGATGTTCTGGGGCCGTTTTTGGCATTTCAGCCGCTCCCTCTACCAAAAAGAATGAGATTTATACAACGGCTTCGGCGGCTGGGGATGCAAGCTTAGCCTTTAGCCAGTCGGCGCTTCCGCGGGGGGCGCCAGCATCGTCGTACCAGCTAAAATCGACGTCCATCTGCTTGTGCCATTCCCAACTCCGGTCGCGCGTCCACCAATAGATCGAGCGGAGGTTGACCCCTTTGTCGAGCGCAAACTGGGTCACTTGGAATACCTTTTCAAAATAGGCGATCCGTTCGGCATCTGAAGCTGGGTCTTTGTTGATTCCGGTGTCAATGCCAATTTCTGTCATATCGATCGGAACTTCAAGCGCGCTAAATTCTTCCAAGAGCGAGGCGAGGCCCTGCGGATAGGTGCGGTACCCGTAACTCGTGAGTTTTTCCCCTTCGATGCGAGTGACCGATCCCGCTGGGAATTCGAGGAGCGGGTCGGTGTAATATTGCCCGCCGATGAGGTCGAGCGGGCGCGTCGCTTTTTCAGCAAATTCTGGAATTTCAAACGACTCGTTTGCGAGAAAGGGCACTTTCAGTTCAAATTTTCCCGTCAATAGGAGGCGCATATAAGCGCTGTGAGTAATTTCTGTGAGGTAATGGGCAAAGAGTTTTTCCTGCGGCGCCCAAAGAGGGTTGCATTTGTGGTAATTTCGGAAGCGAATCGGATCGTGGGTGAGGCCGATTTCGAAATCTGGAAACGCCTCCTTCAACTTTGTGTACGCCTTCGTATGGGCCAGCATCATATTTTCGACCATCTTGCAGCCGCTCGCGAGGTCAAGAATGTGGAAAGGAGGGAACTTGCCGAACAGGTAGCCTTGGAGGACCTGAACCATGATTTCATT
>Ga0206988_1207_pt1 | contig 14361 bp, 11 predicted proteins | sample Alteio_BWMinCont_12_FD_153263 | JGI IMG/M metagenome (GOLD analysis project Ga0206988, IMG submission 153263) | Enriched cells from forest soil in Barre Woods Harvard Forest LTER site, Petersham, Massachusetts, United States -... | ecosystem: Environmental > Terrestrial > Soil > Temperate forest >... | reverse complement strand
CGGTTCCATAGAGTACTTATGCACAAGTTTCCCACAATTCAAAAATCCCTTGCTTTCAACCAGTTCCATCTTTTAGAATGCCTCTAAACGTATGGCTATCACGAAAAAAATCAACTCCCTTCGCACGCTCAGCAAGACAAAAAAGGTCTTGAAGAAAGCCGCGCGTCTTTACCGGCAAAAGCAAAAAACCCTCGATGGTGCGAACCAAGAGTGGATCCAATCGCTTTTGAGCACGCTGCAGACGGCCATCTTGCAAAAAAACGCTGAAATTGCCGCGCGTACAGCCGAACAATTGGAAGAAGCGTCGGCGCGCCTCATGCCAAAATCAGCGTGGGATCGATTCCGCGATTTCGTCACCGCTATCGGATTTGCCCTCCTCGTTGCGATCGCTATCCGCCAGATGTGGTTTGAATTTTACTCGATCCCAACTGGCTCGATGCGGCCCACTCTGAAAGAGGGAGATTATCTCGTCGTCTCCAAAACAGATTTTGGCATTAATACGCCTGGCCGCTCCGGCCATTTTTATTTTGATCCATCGCTGGTCAAGAGAGGCTCTATCATCGTCTTTACCGGCCAAGATATGGATATGCCCGATGACGATACGATGCACTTCTATGTCATTCCTGGAAAAAAACAATACATCAAGCGCCTCATTGGAAAACCTGGCGATACGCTCTATTTTTATGGCGGTGAAATTTACGGAATCGACAATACGGGTGAAAGGCTTAAAAGCCTCCAAGATCCCCTCTACTTCAAGAACCTCGAACACATCCCCTTCATCCGATTTGAGGGAAAAGTGGAGGCCGCAAACCGCAATGCGCAAGGGATTTTCTCAACCGCAATCTTCTATCAAATGAATGAAGCTGTTGCGAAACTAAACGTTAACTCCATCGGCTCAATTTCCGGAGAAATGCTCAATACCAAGGTGCGGCGATATAGCGATCTCTGGGGCTTTAAAAATTACGGCATGAGCCGCCTTCTAACACTGACAGAAGTCGAAGGAATCCTTCCGGGTTCCACAGCAGGAATTGAACAGGGAGTCCTCTACCTCGAAATCAATCACCATCCATCGCTTCTAGGAGGAAAATTGGTTCGCGATGAAATGGGGCGGATGCGGCCGGCATTGGGGACGAGCGTATCGCTCCTTCCACTGACGAGTGAGCACCTCGATCAGATCCTCGAGCACATGACCACTGCCCGCTTCGAAGTGAAGAATGGACGCGTCTACCGATTCGGATCAGGCCATCATGGAGAACAGTACCGTCCAGAGCTTCCAGGCGTTCCTGATGGCACCTATGAATTCCAAGGCGGTAAGGCCTCTGAGGTTCTTTGGGGCGGAGTCACAAAATCCCTTCCCAAAACGCATCCTCTTTTGAGTACAAATCCCGCGCACATCCAAACCCTCTACAATCTCGGGTTCGAGTGGAGCAACCACTTTAAGCCGTCTCCCAATTCCCCGCTCCCTTCGCGCTACGCCTACTTCCGCAACGGCGATCTCTATCTCATGGGTGGAGCTATCTTGAAAAAGGGCGATCCATTCCTCACCCTCTTTTTAAAACGAGAATATGAAAAACAATCGATGTCGACTTCAGTCAAACCCTACTCCCCCTTCGACGACGCTGGATCGCCATTTGCGGACGGAAAACTCGATGTTGAATTCATCAAGAAATTTGGCTTGACCGTTCCTGAAGGGATGTATCTTGCGATGGGCGACAACCATGCGATGAGCGCCGATAGCCGCCAATTCGGCTTCATTCCAGAAGACAATCTCCGCGGAGGTGCGAGCTTCCTCTTCTGGCCAGCTGGAGAACGCTGGGGTCGTCTTCCACAGGCAGCCATCCGCCACATGACTCTCCCCAATCTCACCATCTGGGGCCTGGCGATTGCCATTGGCTCCTTAAGCTACTTCTACATTCAACGAAAATACTTTAAGCCGTTCAAATTTTAACCGGCAGAGGCAGCTCGCAAAACTCCCCCTCCCAGGAAAATCGATGATTTTGACGCCCATTGCAAGAGCCGGCTCGCCGGCTCGTTCTGTTCCGGCTCGGATATTCTCAGGGGAGAAGGCGAGCCGGAACAGATGCGATGGGCGTCAAAAGGGCGGTTTTTCTGCGGCGGGGAGTTTTGCGAGTTGCCTCGGAACTCCGCGGAGATACCAATAGTTCTTTCCATAACTGTACGAGAGCTGCGTTCCCTTTTCAATCCGCTGGAGTGCCAAAAAAATCAGATGGTAAAACCCCTCGAAATAGGCGTGAACGGGCCTCAAGTTAGGCGTAAAGCTATGGTTGATGAAGCGGGTTAGATTCCCCTGCGTGGCATCGATTACAAACTCGCGCCCCAAAGAGTCAGGCACGGGATACGCATAACAATAATTGTTCGGGGGCCCCAAATATTTTCGAATATCATTTTCCCTGACTAAGCCTGTATATTCGCCTACATAACTTCCCGGCTCAATGACCTCTTCGGCAAATAAACCATACCCCACGTTCTCATCGATGAGCCGGATCGACACATCGGGGATATAAGCGGCTTCGATTTTGCCGAAAAATTGGTGCCCCAGTTTCACAGCTTCTGAGCTTGGCTGACTTGCCAGCCCCCGCTTTAATACTTCCTCCCAAGACTCAAATTCGTTTTGCGCTAGAAATTTGAACTTGAGAAGCCGTTGTAACTCTTCAAGGGAGTGACTCTTCAGGGAAAACACAAAAAACATCCTAGGTCATGAAAATAATCATTTTTTTAATACAGAACGTAAATGTTCTTCAACCATGGTGCGTCTGGACGAAAAAGGGATTTTTCGTGCCATTTCGAATGCCTTTTCCGCATCAAAGGATTTAGGAATCTCAAGTTCTGGTAGGCTTTGAAACCAAAGAGATCTGGCGGGTTTTAGATAAAATATGTCCAGTAATGCTTTTTCAGGCATCGCCATTTTCACCTGTGTCTGCGACTCTACTTCAAAACCAAAAAAAAAATCTGGAATGATGTGATGTGCTGAGACGGTCCCCAACGGTGTTTTGATGCGTCGAGTGCGCTGTAGCGTCACGACAGTAATCATGCGCGGAATTTGGTCAATCATCCCATGATGATAGAGGGCCGTTTGAAGAGAAATATAACAGGGATAAGGGGCCAGTAAATAGTCTGGTATCTGTAAGGGATTCATTTGAGGGTCTATCGCCCAACGCCCCCTCGAAAGACGAATAATGTTTTTCTCATGTGCCAACCTCGTGAGAATCTGACTTGCATGTTCATTCGTCACGCCAAGTTTCATTGCTACGTCTCGTGTTTCCATGACAGGGATACCTACTTCCTGCAAACGTTTTAGAGCCGATAAAAGCATCATCGAAGTGACTCCAGGTAGTTTATGACTTTTAATTGAATCTGTTCCCAAGTGTCATAATTGTATTGCATTTGTAAGTCCGCCGGGAAAAAGGCAAGAACCTGATCCTTAAAGTCCCCAAAACTGATGTTACAAGCATTTTCACATGCTTTGACAATGTACTCACCATCCCCTTCTTTTACAGCGTATGCGTTGATCAAATGAAAAAGATCCCAAATATCCCGCGCTTGCGTTTCAGTTCTTAGTGCCAGCGCCCTGATTTTTTGCTTGAATGCAATGGTTGGACCATAGTGGGGGACGAAAATGGGATGCAATTTATACATTGATAAAACACCAAAATGGATCGGTTCAAACTCAACAGGACTATCTAAGCCTCTTCTCGAAAATTCTATTTTTATAGGGAAAACAAGCCCGAAAGGAGCCTTAAGCTGCACTTTCCAACGTTGCGTCGTTTCCGTCTGCTTTGGCTCTGAAATTTGAGCAACCTCTAGAGAGAGCGAGCGCAACATCATAGCAAAACCAGACGAGCCGAGAATTGTGTTTACAGTCTTTTGCAAGGTTGTGACGTGTGTAGTCTTGACATCGAGATCGATATCCTGCGAATACCGAATGCTGCCCAAGAAAAAACGCAAATTGCATCCTCCTTTAAGAGCATACAACCTTTTATCCAACTTTCTTCCAAGCTGATCTAGGAAAGCCAAATGGAAAAATTCTACGTATTGAACCGGATCATATCCCATGAACTCATAATACGAGAAGTTGACATTAGCGTCAACTTCTCGTATTATGAAAAATCACAACTTACTCACATTTAGATACCTACACCTTAAGCATGGAGATAGCCGTCTGCTCGCCATTGAGATCCCACGGGGTCCCCTCGCAGGGCCCGAATTTCACCTCTACGGCCAGAGTTTCGTTGACGACGTAATCTTTGTGCCGCTCGAACGCCTGTTGAATCCTTGGGGTCGTTTGGATCTGGAGCTTGATTCGGTCGGTCACTTCGAGACCGAATTCGCGACGCATCGTATTGATCTTATTCACAAGTTCGCGAGCGAGACCTTCCAGAAGCAGCTCCTCATCGAGGGCTGTGTCGAGAGCCACTGTAAGTTCCCCCTCGTTGCCCGCGGCAAGACCTTCTCTCACTTTCCGTTCGATTTGAACATCGGCGAGTTCTAGAGATACTTTCTCCCCGCCGATTTCAACATGAATAGACTGTCCCGAAGCGAGGGCCATGATCTGCTTCCTATCGAAAGCGCCGATCGTTTTTTGCGCTTGCGGCATCAGCTTGCCGATCTTCTTGCCCAATACGGGAAAATTGGGTTTCGCTGTCCATTGAACAAATTTCGCCTCATCTGCGTGTAGTTCGACAAATTTGACGTTCAGCTCGTCCGCGATAAGCTGCTGCTGTTTTTCCAAAGCGGCGAGAAGCTCTTCATTCGAAGTGATGAGGAGCGCCTTTCTCAGCGGCTGCCGCACTTTAAGTTTGTATTCCTTACGCAGACTGTGTCCGAGACTGACGGCAGACTGGGCTGCAGCCATCTCTTTTTCGAGTGTTTCGTCTCGTAACTTCAAGTCGATGACAGGAAAATCGCAAAGATGGACAGATTCGGGCATCTCAGCAGTCTTCAGTTCCTGATAGATCGCATCCGTGAGGAAGGGGATAAATGGAGCTGCGACTTTCGAGAGGGTCAAAAGGACGGTATACAGCGTATGGAAAGCAGCCTGGCGGTCAGGGGAATCTTGGTCTGCCCAGAACCGGCCTCTGCAGCGGCGGATATACCAATTCGTGAGCTCCTCGACAAAACCGACGAAAGGTTCTACTGCGCGGCTCAAGTCGTACCCGTCCATCGCCGATTCGACGTCGCCGATGAGTTTTTGCGTGAGTGACAAAATCCATCGGTCGATCAATGCAAGTTCATGGACCTTTTTACTCGGTTTCCAGTGGTAGATTTTTGCATAGGTTGAGAGGAAGACAAACGAATTCCAAAACGGAATCATCACCTGCCTCAAAACGTGTTCGACCCCCTTTTCTGAGAAGCGAAGATCATCCGCTTTTACGGCAGGGCTATTGAGCATGTAGAGGCGGATCGCGTCAGCGCCATACTTTTGCATGACGATCTCGGGATCGGGATAATTTTTAAGCCGTTTGGACATCTTGTTGCCATCCTCGGCCAAAATAATGCCATTGACAATGACGTTCTTAAAGGCTGGCTTTCTGAAAAGGGCCGCGGAAAGGACAGTCAACGTGTAAAACCATCCGCGCGTCTGATCGAGCCCCTCTCCAATGAAATCTGCCGGAAAACTCTCTTCGAATTCTCGTTTGTTCTCGAACGGATAATGATTTTGCGCATAAGGCATTGATCCAGACTCGAACCAGCAGTCGAAAACTTGGTTGATCCGCGTATATTTTTTGCCGTCTTTGACAAACGTGAGGTGATCGATGTTGTGGCGATGAAGGTCGTGAATTTTCTCACCCGTCAGCTTCTCTAATTCCTCAATGCTTCCGATCGCGTGCATATCGCCATCTTCCGAACGCCAAACAGGGATCGGCGTTCCCCAGTAGCGGTTGCGGCTGATCGCCCAATCGCGAGCGTTTTCAAGCCACTTGCCAAACCTGCCTTCCTTGATATGCCCCGGCACCCAATGAATTTGCTCATTCGCTTCGAGAATCTGTTTTTTGATCTTTTCGACCGCGACAAACCAGGTACTTACAGCCTTATAAATCAACGGCGTGTCAGAACGCCAGCAGAACGGATATCGGTGGTGGATCGTTCCCTGGTAAAAGAGGTGCCCCTGTTTTTTCAGGTCATGCATGATCTGCTTGTCGGCGTCTTTCACCAACATTCCCTGATACGGCGGCACTTCGCTCGTAAACCTACCATTGTTATCGACTGGGCATACAAGCTCGATATTTTCCCGTTTGCAAGCGTAGAAGTCCACCTCGCCGAATGCCGGCGCGCAGTGGACAATCCCCGTTCCATCTTCCATCGAAACAGCTTCTTCCACGATCACGCGGAACGCATTGCTCTCAGCGAAGAACGGAAATAGAGGCTTATATTTTTTCCCATTCAAGGCATTTCCCTTGAACCGCTCCACAACTTCCGCGCCTTCCTTGAAATTCGCATTCAGCCGCGCCTCTGCCAAGACGTATTTCTTCCCGTCCTTCTCCACTTTCACATATTCATTCTCTGGAGAGACCATAAGCGCCAAATTCGAAGGCAATGTCCAAGGAGTTGTCGTCCAAGCGAGGAAATAGGTTCCCGGTTCATCCTTCCATTCAAAGGCCACCGTCACAGAAGGATCATCCACCTCGCGGTAATTCAAATTCGCCTCGAAATTAGAAAGGGGTGTTCCGAGCTTCATCGAAAACGGCATCACCTTGAACCCCTCATAGATCAATTCCTGATCGTAGATCTGCTTAAAGACCCACCAAACAGATTCCATGAATTTCAAGTCCATCGTCTTGTACGTCTTATCGAAATCGACCCAGCGGCCCATCCTGTTGACGGTCTTCTTCCACTCCTCTGTGTAGCGTAAAACGATCGCGCGACATTCCTCGTTGAACGCCGCGATCCCGAACTGCTCAATGGCCTTCGCACCGGACAATTCCTTGGCCTTTTCGATCTCGTTCTCGATCGGCAGCCCATGGCAGTCCCAGCCGAACCTTCTCGGCACACAAAAGCCCTTCATCGTCTTATAGCGAGGCACAGCGTCCTTAATCGTCCCTGCCAGCAAATGCCCATAATGGGGAAGCCCCGTCGCAAACGGCGGACCGTCGTAAAAGGAGAAAATGGGTCTATCCCGTCTCCCCTCGACCGATTTTCTAAAAACGCCCTTCTCTTGCCAAAGGCGTAAAACTCTCTCTTCCCGTTCTGGGAAGCTCTCCCCATGCTCATGCTGAAACATAAATCCCTAACTTTTTGGTCCTTCCATTTTGTCAAAAAAGCGAAAAATCAGCTAATAGCAAATACAACGAGCTAATCCTCAGCAGCTTAGACATAAAATAATCACTTATGGTAAAATGAGTGTATAGCTTTTACAGGCCCCGCTTAGAAGGCGAACGCAATTCGCACTCTTTGCGGGGGTGTCAAGGTTTCGACTTGGAAGCAAGTCTCTAGTGGCATGCGGAGGATAATCGGTGGGCCTCCTAAATCATCCGATTAACAATAAATGCAAATTCTCACAACGAGGAGAGACTCGCAGCTTAACCGTTGCTAGTCTTCGGCAGCCTAGGATCAGACCGAGAGTCCTAGGGTTCTGCCGTCATACATCTCGGTGTGAATCCCCTCTTCTAGTGCTATCTAGAGGGGAATTCGAGACCTAAGAAGGCTCAAACGGTCTCAAGTGATGTGCCCTACAGCAAGACCGCTTTATCCATGGGCGCTAAGCATGTAGTCATTGGTGCTCTTAGCTTGCTAAGGACGAGAGTTCGATTCTCTCCACCTCCAATCAAACAAAAGGCTTCAGTTTTACGACTGAAGCCTTTTTTTTAGCGACATACAATTACAAATTCACGTCGAAAAATTCAGCTGCGTAAAGCCCAACTACTGGCCAACAAGATATTGGCGGACTCATAGCAAGCAAATTTCACAAAAAATAGCCTATTTTTGTGAAATTTAAGGATTCCAGAGAGAAATCTTCCGGATTAGCTGTCTAAAAATAAGGGGATTAAGATATAATTTCCTCTCCATATAGGAAGAAATAAAAATGAAACGAAAATTATATCCTTTATTTTTAGTATTCTACCTAAATAGCGTCTTTGCAAATGACAGCGTTGAATATCCTGCTTTAGAATCACTCCCGAAGATGCATTTAGATACTCCTATTTCACCCGATAAGTATTCTTATTTCACCTTAGGATCTAGTGTGTTGCTTCAACAAGTAGGTATTGGCCGACGCTATAGAAATCTTGAAACTTTTAAAGGCCATGATATCGGCTTAAATGTGCATTTTTCTCTCCCTCTCTTAGCAGGCATTGATGATTTCAAATACCCGATATATCCCTCTATAAAATATACTTATTTGAACTATAAAAATAATAGTCCTACCTCCCCATATTTTGGGATATCTTGTGAAGGAGCTCTTGCGATCGACAAGCACCATTATTATCATTCTCTTTCCCAATCTGTACGTTTTATTCCTAACATTGGACTTATTTGGGGAAGAGAAAGAGAAAATATACGCTTTACCCAACTGCAGTTAAATGTCATTCCTGCTGTAGGACTTGTTGTAGGGACAGGATTGTTACTATTCGGATCAGATAGAGGTGGCTTTATATCAGATCGTGACGGGGGAATGCTATTAGCTCTTGGTTCCGCATCTGTTTTATGTTCTTATAGTGCCGGCTTCTAAAATTTGTGTAAATTTCTGAATGCGTCTCCCCCCTCGAATTTATTGAAAATTCTTGGCCGATTGTGGTATAATTCAGGGCTTTTCTTTTGTTGGCAGGCAAGTCGATTTGCTTACAAATTTCACCCAAAACCAGGCGCAAAATGTCTTCTTCCCAGCAAATAATTGATCAAACGATAAACTGGATCAATAAAGTAGTGGTAGCTTGTAATTTCTGTCCTTTTGCTGCTAGGACTTTACAACACCATACTGTTCATTACCAGGTTGAAGCCAATACGAATGAAACTTTATGCCTAGATGCTTTTTTAAAAGAAATTGCCCGCTTGGATAAAGAACTCCAGATTGAAACTAGTTTTCTAATCTTTCCAAACGCTTTTCAACAATTTGAGGATTACCTGAATCTGGTATCCAATGCTGAGCATTTATTAAAAGAAAAAGGATATACGGGAGTTTATCAACTGGCAAGTTTTCATCCAATGTACCGGTTTGCCAGCTCAGAAAAAAATGATGCGGCTGATTATACGAACAGATCCATTTATCCGATGCTGCATATTTTACGAGAATCCAGTATTGAAAAAGCACTAGCACACTACGAAAACCCGGAAAAAATTCCGGAACGCAATGTTGATTTTGCCAGAAAAAAAGGATTGACCTTTATGAAATTGCTGAGAGATTCCTGTTTCAAATGAAAAAACAAATCATTCACGTCGTGATCGGAGGGGGGGCAGCTGGTGTTTTTGCCGCGATTCGTTGCAAAACCCTGAATCCTTTGGCCCAGGTGATCCTACTCGAGAAGACCAATCAACTCCTTGCCAAAGTTCGCATTTCGGGAGGAGGTCGTTGTAATGTTACCCACGCCTGCTTCGATCCAGTTAAATTAACCCAAAACTATCCTCGTGGATCTAAAGAACTCATTGGCCCCTTCCATCATTTTCAGCCTAAAGACACTGTTGCTTGGTTTGAAAAGCATGGCGTTGCTCTGAAAACAGAAAGCGATGGGCGAATGTTCCCGACGACCGATTCGTCAGAAACAATTATCCAGTGTTTAGTGCAAGCAGCTTACCTAGCCGGCGTTGAGATCCGAAAACAACAGCGCGTCGAATCCATTGAAAAAAAAGAAGATCGATTTCTCATTCAACTGGAAAACCAGCAAATCAGCGCTGATTCAGTTCTTTTAGCCACCGGATCTTCTTCGTGGGGTCATTCTATTGCTAAACAATTAGGACATGCAATCGTTGAACCCGTCCCCTCTCTCTTTACATTCAATATACCGACCTCGCCCCTCCTCGACTTGTCGGGCATTTCAGTACCCAAAGTCATTGTCACCTTGAAAGACATAGGCTTTAGACAGGAAGGGCCTCTTTTGCTGACCCATTGGGGTTTTAGTGGACCAGCTATTTTGAAGCTATCCGCTTGGGCTGCCCGTAAATTACACGATCTCGACTACAAAGCAACCCTCCTAATTAATTGGATTGCCTCTCCAAATCAGGAGATTCTCTACCAAAGTCTTTTGCAAAAAAAGGAAGAGAATCCTCTCCAAACGATTCCCCCGATTCTTCCGAATAATCTTTTAGTGCGCCTATGTACAAGCCTCCATATCGATCCAACAACTCCTCTTGGTAAACTTCCGAATAAGGCCCTAGCCCAACTGGCCGCTAAATTGTACTCCGATGCATACGCGATCGAGGGGAAAACTACCTATAAACAAGAGTTCGTCACAGCAGGTGGCATAGACCTGAAAAGCATAGATTTCAGAACGATGGAAAGCAAAATTACCCCAGGACTCTTTTTTGCCGGTGAAATCCTCAATATCGACGGCATTACAGGAGGATTTAACTTTCAAAATGCTTGGACCACAGGGTGGCTAGCAGGAACAGCGATGGCGAAGAGATGAAAAAAATCAACAAAAGAAACGGATCGAGAAGTTTTTTCCAATCAAGAGTTCTGAATGCATCTCTCCGCCTCCAAATGTAGAGCCGAGCTAAAGCTCGGCCTTTTCATTTGGTATTGTAATAATAATTATTTACCTCAGGTTTTCGGATGAAAGAGTCGTGAAAATCGGAAATAAAGGCCGTAAAGATTTTCAGAGCTCTTAAGTCGATACCAAGAGGCCTTTGCACCTCAAGCTCCCACTTGCTAAAATCGCCAGAAAGCGTTCCAGTCAATGTAGCCACTACGGAGTTAGTGGGAGATAAAATGAAAAATTTGGCTTGGTCGGAATCGGATCTGAGCAAGGCAGTGCCCGTCTCTACTCCCTCGGCATTCGTAAATCTAAACTTAGCTTGTCCATGTGTCCAAAACTTGCCTCCGATATATCCCGCATAGGCATAGTTTTCATCGTAGATATCAAATTCCATCTGACTCGTAAAGAATAACCCAAGTGAGAGTACCCGATTAACGGCTCGTGCTAAAAATATCCCTTCAGGTGAATGGAGATCATAATAATAGCGAGGCGTAAAAAGCCCAGACCGAACGATTTTGTCTGTCAAGACATCGTCTTCAAAACATTCAAAATCCACATAATAAGATAGAGGGGTACTACATTTTGTCATGACCCAGTTTGGCTCAGCATGAACCACAGTCACAAAAGAGAGTAAAATCAGAAGGTATTTCATTTTTTCCTCGAATTTATTCATGTATGACAAGAGTGAGGCATGACGCGTCCGCACGCCCAGCTCTGTCACTTTGAGGCTGGTATGATAGGCGATTTTTTGAATTCTTTCCATTGAATTTCAGCATCTTCAGTTTCTGCACGTGCTACTATACCTAAACAACTTGAAGAGTTGGGAATTTGACAAGGAGGCTCCCCAGAATTTTTGTCCGGAGCGAGCTGGCCTTGCCTAAGGCCAAGGCGCGAGTGAGGACAAAAATTATGGGGCAAAGCCGACGCAGTCAAAAACCAACTCTTCAAGTTGTTTGGGTATATAGCTGGATATTTGCCATATCAATTAAAATATTAAATATAGAAACATTTCTTAAATTGACAATAAAAACAAACAATCTATAATAGTAGCCGAAAAATTAAAAAAGGATTCCATGTCAACATTTGCAATTCCCGCTCCAAAATCCCCTTCTACCAACCTATGCGATAGCGCACTATCCACCATTTGCCATCCTTTCATCTCCGCCATTGAGACAATCCGCGAAGTCCACGAATATATCGAATCCTGCTCCACGATTACAAAACTGGCCTTGACGATCTTGGCTGGGGCCGTCGTTGCAACGATCTGTTTGCCACTGAATATGGCGATAGGCGCAATCGTCGTTAAATGCATATCGCTAGCGATCGGAAGAGAAAAGTACGACGCTATCTCGAGCGAGACCCCGCTCTATAATGGCAAAATCCCCTCCGCGTTTACCGCTTGCATCCTTTGTCCACTCGTAGAAGAAATCGCATTCCGGGGAATCCTTCAGCCGACAACGAAAGCGCTCGTAAATTTTATCGTCTCTCCTTTTTTCGATAAAGCGACCGCTAAAAAAATTGCCGTGATAGCGGCCATCGTATTTACCAGTTTGCTTTTTGGAGCGCTTCACTTTATCAACAGTCCGAATCTTCTCGTCTCTCTGCCGCAAGTGATCTGCGCCTCGTTTAGCGGGATCATATTCGGGCTAGAAAGAGAATTCGGCGGCGGGCTTCTCGAATCAACAGCTCACCACATGACCAACAATACAATTGCTTGGGTGCTTATCCAGGCGTTGGAATCTGCCCGCTAGCGCATTCTTAGATCTAGTAGCCATGCAGCGATTGCTGCTCCCGTTTCAAGTGACAAATTTTCAGAGGCAGTTGCAAAACTCCCCCTCCCAGGAAAATCGATGATTTTGACTTCATTCGCAAGAGCCGGCTTGCCGGCTCGTTCTGTTCCGGCGATGGACATCTCAGGGGAGAAGGCGAGCCGGAACAGATGCAAGGGGCGGCAAAAGGGCGGTTTTCCTGTGGCGGGGAGTTTTGCAATTGCCTCTTCATATTTAAAATTTCTGAGTGCCTCACTCCACCTCCATCTGATAAGAGGCATTCAGAACTTCTGGGTGCCTCCTTTTTTTAGGTTCATCTCGCCGCCCCCCCCGACTAACGAACTTCTTGACATCTAGAATTGTTCAGAATATAACAAGGCAATAAAAATGGAGCTTAAATTTATGGCCATACAGCACAACCCACTCGCCTTGAAGCAAACATACCTGGGCCCAGAAGTCCCGATTGGCATCGACCGTAAGTGCTATTCCTATTCCTCCGGATTGGCCCCCTCATACATCCCTCCTTGCCTATTAACGATCGGTTCGAGAAAATACCCAGTGGAGCAATTAGTGCTAAAGCCGTTGGTTACTCCCGGTCTTTTAATCGAATTAAAGGATGATCTAAAAAACCACCTGGAAGGAAGGGTTCAACTCTTTTTTAATCAGATGATGCTCCTCTATAAGACCGGCCTTTCTTTTGCTGTCTATAAGCATGCTGATATTCAGGTGGGTCAAGTGCCCTCTTCAGGTGGAAATGCCCCCACCTATGTGGGCGCTCATAGCGGAACTCTTCCCACATTGCGGCTCACCCAATCTGAATTCCGAGACACCTCTACCTCATTCGCCAAGAGTACATCTTTTTATTATGGGTGGAATACAACAGTTTATCTTCCTGAAATAGTCAATCAAATTGACTCAGCTATCGACAAATTGGGCAATAACGGCTCTTTGCGCGATACAGCAACAGCCATTCTCAATGATGTATCTGCCGGAACAGTTGTCCCCAAGGATGGTCTGCACAGGTTTTTGACCACCCTCGTTAATGTCATCGGTTTGATTAAAAATAAAGAATCAGAACAAAGGCAAATCATCCTCGAGAGCTATGACCGCATTGCCGATAATTATTTGGATAACTTAGACAACGGTTACCCCCTCATTCAAAAACTTTGCCTGCGCCCGATCGATGAGGTTGTTGACGAACAATTTTACATGAACGTTCAAGCCGACATGCATACGCATTTGCAATCTGAAGTTCAATACCTTCAACCTCAAATTGTGATTATGCCGCAATTACCAGCCGACATCGATTTAAAACTTTTGCAAGGCGAAGTTGCATCTAAATTCACAAATGTTACTCCTACAGTGCAAACATATGTCAAATTATGCACCTTGGCAGATGCAGTACGGGCCACAGCCATCCGATACTTTATTTATTTGCACCAAATCACCCCAGAAGAGAGAAATAGGGATCTCGAACGTATTTTGAGTATTAAATCATCAAAGACTGTTGATAGAATTGGACTTTCAGGGGCAGCATCTTCGTTGCATCAAGTAGCGCTACAAGCCCTCCGCAGCCAGACGCAAGAACCTAGAAATATGAACCTAATCCTTCTTTCCTTGCTCACTACCGTTGGCCGAGACCTGCTTTCGAGTCAGCCAGCGCCTTTACAAACGACCGAGCAAGCTTCCGATTCCCCTGCTGCAAGAGATGATCTGCGCAGCCAGATTCAAGCCAAGATCGACAAATTGCAAGAGGGAGCAGCAGTCAAAAGATATATCAAGTCATGCATCGCAGCAAAAAAAGTGCAAGACGCTGCCAAGCTCTTCTTTGATGAGTTGCTGGAACTGCCAAATTCGGTGCGCGAAAAAGAAATTGATAGACTCTTCGGTCTTAAGAAATCTGCAGTCGGTTCTGCCGGTTTATCTCAAAAGACCCTTTGTTTCTA
>Ga0206988_1206_pt1 | contig 14366 bp, 10 predicted proteins | sample Alteio_BWMinCont_12_FD_153263 | JGI IMG/M metagenome (GOLD analysis project Ga0206988, IMG submission 153263) | Enriched cells from forest soil in Barre Woods Harvard Forest LTER site, Petersham, Massachusetts, United States -... | ecosystem: Environmental > Terrestrial > Soil > Temperate forest >... | reverse complement strand
ATTATGCCCAGGCGGCCCGTTCAAGTTGCTACTATTATTCTAGCCGGCGGCCAAGGAACGCGCCTTTTTCCATTGACGGTCCACCACTCCAAACCCGCCGTTTCGTATGGAGGAAGGTACCGCCTAATCGACATTCCAATCTCCAATTCGATTAACTCCGATTTCAGGCAAATGTTCGTCATTGCGCAATATCTTTCTGCCGAATTGGAACACCACATCAGCCAAACATACCATTTCGATCCTTTTAATCCTGGATCGGTAGATGTCCTTACTCCGCAAGAAAACGAAAAAGGAGAAAAACAATGGTTCAATGGCACCGCTGATGCTGTCCGAAAAAACCTTCCAACGATTCTCAAGTCAGATGCCGATTACTTTCTAATCCTCTCCGGCGACCAACTCTACAACATCAATTTTCAAAGCATGCTTACCTTTGCAATAGAGAAGAATGCCGATTTGACCATTGCCTCTACTCCAGTCCCTCAAAAACATGCCAAGCGAATGGGACTGTTAAAAATCGATGAAGCGGGAAAGGTTCTCGAATTTGTTGAAAAACCACAAGAGGATGAGCATTTAAAGCACTTTGAACTTTCCTCTTCCGAAGCCCCCCATTATCTCGGTTCGATGGGCATCTACGTTTTTCGGCGCGAAAGCTTGGTCTCTCTTCTTCAAGGAGATCAACGGGATGATTTTGGCTTCCATCTCATCACGACCGCCGTCAAGGAGAAAAAAACGTACGCCTTTCTCTACACCGGCTACTGGGAAGACATCGGCACAGTCTCCTCCTACTACGAAGCCAACCTTATGTTGACCGAGGAAAAAAAGGGGCTCGACACATACGATGAAACAAACCCGATCTACGCACGTCCGACCTATTTGCCAGGCCCAAGGATTGAGTCCACCAAAATCTTTCAGTCAATCATCTGCGAAGGGTGCATTATCGAGGCTGAGGAGATCCGTCACAGTGTGATTGGCCTCCGCTCCCGCATCCGTTCCGGAACCGTCATCCGCGATACCGTCATGATGGGCAATCAGCTCTACATGCCCCCACTTCATCAGGGAAAACCCCTCAAGGCCGATTTCAGCGTCGGGAAAAATTGCCTCATCACAAAAGCGATCATCGACGAGCACGTCCAGATCGGCGACAACGTCAAGCTAGTCAATGAGAAAAAACTCGATCACTATGATGGGGAAGGTATCTTCATCCGAGATGGAATCATCATCGTAGTCGCCGGAACCATCATCCCCTCCGGCTTCCAACTTTAACGCTGGCTTTGCTCATAAGATCGACCATTCATAACGAAAAAATCCACCACAGAGACCGCAGAGTACACAGAGAAGATCAAATAAACTTCTCTTATTTTCCTCTGTGTACTCTGGGAGCTCTGTGGTTGAAAATATCAGGAGAGTATTGACCGAATTTTATGCTCATTATGAGCAAGGCCTTAATGCCCTGATTGGCGGGGGACCAAAAAACCGAGGAGCTGGATGATCTTCGCTTTTAAATCCGCTCGCTTAACGATCAAATCGAGCATTCCCTTCTCGAGGAGAAACTCAGATTTTTGCGCTCGGGGAGGAAGTTTTTGGCCGATCGTTTGCTCTACGACTCTGGGTCCTGCAAACGCAATCAGCGCGTCGGGTTCTGCGAGGATCACGTCTCCTAGCGTCGCGAATGACGCCGTCACCCCTCCCGTCGTTGGATTGGTCAAAATAGAGAGATAGGGAATCCCCTCTTCATGCAATTTTGCTAGCGCCGCCGAAGTCTTTGCCATTTGCATAAGTGATAGAATCGACTCCTGCATCCTCGCACCGCCGGAAGCCGACACGATCAAAAGCGGGCATCTCTTTTTCAGGGCATGTTCGATCAAAAGAGTCAGCCGTTCACCGACCACGGACCCCATCGATCCTCCCATGAAAGAAAAATCAAGAACCGCCAATGCCGCATCAATGCCGCCAATTCGGCACGTACCGACGCAGATCGAGTCGTCTCGTCCTGTCTTTTTTTGTGCAGCAATAAGCCGGGTCTTATACGGCTCCGTATCGACGAAATCCAAGCTATCGACCGGTTTAATCTCGGTGAACAACTCTCCAAACGTCCCCTCGTCAGCGAGAAGTTCAATCCGCTGCGATAAAGTAAGGCGATAATGATAGTCGCACTTTGGACAGCAATTCAAATGCTTAGAAAGTTCCGTCGCGTGAATGAGTTCTGTACATCCGGAACACTTAATCCAGCCGCTAAAGCCATCTTTTTTAGTGCTTTGAACTTTAATTTTCGGTTTATTGCGAGTAAATAAGCCCATAATCTCTGTTTATTTGAACTGGGCTAGATGATACCAGTTCTAGCCCATGTTCTCAATGGAAAATTAAACGGTGGCCTTCCCAAATCTTTCTTCGACGTTCTTCCAATTAAAAATCTGCCAAATCGCCTTCACATAATCAGCTCTAACATTCTTATACTGAAGATAATAGGCGTGTTCCCATACATCGATGCCCACCAAGGGAACTAAACCTTGGGCGCTCAGCGGGTCTTGGTTGGCGCAAGAAGCGATCTCGAGTCTTTTCAAATTTTTGTTATAACCTAACCACCCCCAGCCGGATCCCTGGACTGCAGCCGCCGCAGCGCTTAATTTTTCTTTGAATGCGTCGAAGGAGGTGAAATCGCGTTCGATCATCTTCGCCAAGTCCCCTTTCGGTCCTTGACCGCCCCCTTTTGACGTGGGGGCCAAAATCGTCCAGAAAATGGAATGGTTGATATGGCCGCCTCCGTTGAACTTGATCGCCTGCTGCAGAGCGATCATCGACCCTACGTCGTTTTTCGTCTCCGCCTCGTGGTATTTTTCCAAAGCGGTATTCAAGTTGGTGACATACGCTTTATGGTGTTTGGAATAGTGCAATTCCATAATCTCCCCAGAGATCGCTGGCTCCAACGCATTGAAATCGTAAGGCAGCTCTGGAAGTTGATAACTCGTTTTCGCTTGTTCAGCCATAAAGACTCCTTTTACTGGGGTGTGACAAACTCATCTGCGATGAGTCTGTCACAGCGGATTATCTGACAGTCTACTGCCGTCAATCGGTCCAAGATTGTTCACGTAAATCCAGGACCAAATTCGACTGGAACAATTTTGCTGTGACGGACTCTCGCTTCGAGAGTTTGTCACAACCCCAGACTTACATTCAAGCAAGAGTTAGGCATTTCTTATGATAAATGAATAGATTGCCGTACCGGCCCCAGCGAACCAAGGTGACCAATTGGACGTTTGAATCGTGGTGAGGAAACTCTTGATTCAAAAACGAGAGTAATTGTTCGTGGTCCACTGAATGATTGGGCGTATTTTTTAAAAGGTCGCAAGTCTTTGCAAAAATCGGAATCATCAATAATTGTTCTTTCCACAGTTTATGACGCGTTTCCCGGCTACTTTCTCTGAACTCTTTCCCTCTCTTCGTTAAGATAGCAGTGCGATGTTCAACCTCTATAAATTCAAGCATTTTCGCCGCGTCCAAAACCACGGCTAATTTTTCGAAGTGGATATGATTTTCGGCTCCAATTTTAAAAATATCGTGAGAGCCCCCTCGCGCATTCAAATAGACTAAAAGGCCCAAGATTTCATCAACACCAACGGATAAAAGCGGTCCTTTCGGCTTTGGTCCGGGAGCGGGAGGTTCAACTCGTCCATAGGTATCATGCAGCCTTTCGACCAGTTTGATAAATTCGGGAGAACGGTAGTCCCTTGGCCTCGGAAGTTCATTTTTGATCACATCACGAACCTCAGCCGGATGTGTTCCAAGAACAATGATCCGATCTGCCATGAAAGCTACTTCGTGAACATCATGCGAAATAAGGAGGATAGAACGGAGTCCCAGCTCTTTTTGAGACCAAATTTTAATGACTTCTGAACGGAGGACTTCCGCTGTGAACGCGTCGACTTCGCTAAACGGCTCGTCCATGAAGAGCAGCTCAGGTTTGCAGACGAGAGCTCTTGCGATACCCACCCGCTGTTTCATACCGCCCGATAGTTCTCTCGGGTAGGCGTCTTCAAAGCCATTCAAGCCAATCAGGCCAATCGCCTCGGCGCATCTCTTCTCCATTTCACTGACCGAAACGCAAAGTGCCTTTAGAACAATTTCTAAGTTCTGCTTCACAGTCATCCAGGGATAGAGAGCAAAGCTCTGAAACACCATCGACATGCCGGGCAAAAGTCCTTTCCATTCTTGGCCGTGGTAGAAAATCTGCCCCTTCGTCTGCGGAATCAGCCCCGCCAGAATCCGGAGCAAGGTCGATTTTCCGCAGCCTGAAAACCCGATGATAGCCACCACCTCATCTGGGTAAATCGCTAAATCAATCTTTCGCAACACATGCAAGAGCTGGCCGTTTTGCGAGGGATAATCCTTCCAGATATTTTTCGCTTCAAAAAGAGGGTTTTTAACCATTGAGAGCAAACCGTTTTTCAGAGTAGTGATACAATCGCAACCATACCTGATAATTTAATAGTATGACAACCACCACTAGTACCGCGATACTGGCTGCCAAGAGAGGAAAATCGTTCTCTTGAGCGGCTAAGCTGATCGACGAGCCAATGCCCGGAGTCATCCAAACCTGATCCTTGTAAGTCGCGTATTCAGAGACGATGCTCGCGTTCCATGCGCCTCCCGCGGCGGAAAGAATTCCCGTAATTAAATAAGGAAAAACAGCCGGCAAATAGAGCCACAAAAACCGATGTGCCCGATTGAATCGGAAACTTTTCGCGACCTCCTTCAAATCAGAGGGCATTGCCTTTGCCCCGGCCATGACATTGAAAAGGACATACCATTGCGTCCCCATCAACATCAGGATAATGCTCCCTATCCCCAATGGAATCCCGACGATTTTAAACAGAACGATCAGGGCGGGAAACAACAATGTCGCGGGAAACGAAGCGGCTACTTGGATGATCGGCTGCAAACTGCGATTCCACTTATCTGAAAGTCCGATGGCAAGCCCGAGAGGCAACATGATAAGGACACTTAATCCAACGCAAATCATAACTCGTCCGAACGTCAAACAGAGCATCGTGCCGAGATAGAGCCATTGGTCCAAAGAAACGTCTTTCATCAACCGGATCGCAAAAAAAAGGGCCACAGACAAAAGAGCCAGTAAGAGGAGAAGCGCAGCGCGGCTGAGGATCGGGAAATAGTTGAAACTGACGTTCCTTCTTCTATCTTGAATATAACCGCCAATACGACGAGAGAGGGAATGGAAAAAAGCAATAATATAGGAGTGTTTAACCACAGTCAAAAACCAAGCTTCGGTCAGGCCCTGTGGTCCAGTCTCTTCAACGCGGAATTTCTGCGACCAAACAACGAGCGGCCTCCACAGAAATTGATCCAAAAAGACAATCATCAGGATCATTGCAACGCCCGCGTGGATCATCGCTGGCACATCGCCCTTAGACGCAGCCACGCTCATATACGATCCAAGACCAGGCAGCCGAAAATCTCGAGTCCCCAGTTTATACGCTTCATTGATCATCAAGAAAAACCATCCCCCGGCGACGCTCATGATGCTATTCCAAATGAGGCTCAGCATCGTGAAAGGAAGCTCCACCCATCGGACCCGTTGAAACGGGCTAAAATGGTACGCCGTCGCGCACTCGCTTTTCTCCGCAGGAACCGTCCGAATCGAATGGTAAACACCAAAGGCCATATTCCAGACTTGGCTCGTAAACATGAGCAAAATAGCCGCCAATTCAAGACCCACATTGTTGTGCCTAAAAATCCCGACGAGCAAAAGAACAACACCAGGCAAAAACCCCAAAAACGGAATGCTTTGCAGCACATCCAGAATAGGGATGACCGCCTTTTCCACCACCCTGTCCTTCGCCGCCCAAAATCCCCACAACAAACTAAAGATCAAAGAAAGAGCATAAGCCAAAAGCCCGCGAGACAAAGAATAAAATGTATACTCCGGCAAATGCCAGAGGGAAAGATCGATATCTACCACATCTCTCAAAGGGCTAAACACTTGGGTCCAATAGCTGGAGAATCCAACACCCAAGCAAATAATCAGAAGAAGCAAGACAAGATCAGAACCAATGCGGCGCATGATTCTGATATAGGTTATGAAGGTTAAAACTTCCAGCCAAAATTCAGAAAGAGCTCTCCGTCGAATAGCTCTTGAGGAGCCACTTCCAAATCGGAATAACCTCAATCTTCATATCCTCTACTTCTAGAGACTCTTCCTCTTCGTAAGTAATGATAAATAGGTCCTTACACCGAAGCTGTTTTGAAGCGGTCACCAAAGCTTTTACTTCTCGTTTACGTGTATCTGGATCGGCAATCGACCATGAAACTTGGATCAAACAAGTAACCTTTTTCTCTTGATGCAAAACAAAATCAACTTCGCAATCTGGAGTAGCAAAATAAGAAAAACCTTCCTCGCGTCGATAAATCTCCTGAAAAACCAGATTTTCCAACGAGGTCCCTTGGTTCTGAGTGAATTTAGGATTCACAGCTGCAGAAAAACCATTGTCAATGGAATAGACCTTACGAGGCTGTTTGACCAGTTCTTTATGCTTAAACGAAAAAGAATTGACGAGGAAAACTAAATAAGCATCCATAAGGTATTGATAATAATTTTTAACCGTATGAATGCTTTTGATATCGAAGATATTTTTCACTTTATGGAAAGTCAATCGGCTTCCCAAATTTGCATGACTGTAGATCGCAATTTCCTTGAGAGTATTGCTATATTTAACTCGATAGCGGTACGTGATATCCCTTGAGATGATTTTGTCATACAACTCTCTTAAATACGGAGCATAATATCCACCGACAACCATATCGGGAAATCCGCCTGTACAAAGATATTCATTCAACAACACATAAACAGCAGCTCGATTCTGCGTTGTATAAAGACTCGTAGCTGTCCACTGAAATTTTTTTGCCCGTAAAAATTCATGGAAGGAAAACGGAGTTAACTCAATGGAGACATAACGACCTGTAAGATGCGTTGCCAGTTCTTTACTCAAAAGCTTAGAATTGCTCCCCGTGACTACTAAATTATATCCCTGACGTTGCAAACGATTGACGAAGAGCTCCCAACCATCCACATTTTGAATTTCATCAAAAAAAAGAATCTTCAATCCTGGTTTCAATTCGATCAAGAATTGCAACATTTTGTTCAGATCTTGTGAGGATAACCCAATCAATCGTTCATCATCGAAATTTAGGTACCCATACTCTTTATTCTTTAGACCTTGATGCCCAAAAATCGATTTCCCGCATCTACGGATTCCAATGATCACTTTGATCCAGTTCTTATCGATCACTTCCTTCAATTTATCGATCTTGTCTCGTTCAACTAAATCTAGGGTCTGTAAATGTTTGGCTTCCTGCTGCTGCTCAACGACAACTTGACGAAGGGCGTCGTACGAAAGGGCATGACTCATAAAGACTCTCTTTTACTATGAATATACCAGAAACAGAAATTCTTGTGCAGTGAACTGCACAAGAATTGCAAGCGACTAACAATCAGATAGTTACTTCGCTAATAAGGAGCTCATCATCGCAAGGTGGGCCATGGGAAGACTGACCCTGTGATATTAAATCGAACTCCCCGCCCCCAAAATCCTAAGTTTTTGCAGACTTGACGACGGCATTCACTAAAAGACTCCCATAATAGAGGGCATTTTTTATCGTGAAGCCGATAACATTGGAGACCGACCAACCAATCCAAGAGCGTTGAGCCCATCCCCTTGAACTTGAATCGACTTTTGCTTTTGCCTCTTCCAACTCCTTAAGCCGTTTTATGATCCGAGCTTCCTCTTCGTTTTCAGCAGAAGATCTCGACACAAGTACAGTATCCAGCTCTTCCTCCGCAATATCGATAACCTGTATCTTCTCCGCCACTGCTTTCTCGGCTTCTAATTCAACAAGCTCAGATTCGAGATCGCGGTAAAGAGTGAAGGAACGATTATACTTTGCAAAATCAAAGATCCCATCCTTGAAAAAAGGTGTCGTATGGAGCGCAACCGTGCTAGCCAAACCTAAATCCGAACTGACAGAAAGAAGCGTAGAACTTACAAACTTCGCATTTGCTGAGGGGAGATTCATATCGCCAGCCAATGTGACGCCATCTGATTCATGTTCCGCGAAATTCAGCTCGATCTGCGGAGGATTCCCATTGTCGGCAAGAATTTGCAAGTTTTTCTTCCACTGATCCACTGTCGCGAGATCCACCTTTGGAGAACAAAAGCCGAACACTTTAATGCTGGGAATGCGGTCCAGGACACCACCCTCTCCCTTCGCCCGCAGGTCGACTAAAAGAGCCACCATCCGCTGCGCGTCCACCGCACCGAGGGAATGTCCCGCGATTTCGAGCCCAGTGCCAAATTTCATAGCGCCCTCGAGCATCGACGTCAACGCCGAAGCATATCGTTCAAAAACGATCTTTCCCGCTCCCGAATTGTCGAAATCTCGCTGCGCGCTATGGGTCCCCGCCGTCCCCCGAAATACGAGCTGCAGGGGCATTTCTGGACGATTGATCGGAGCAAAAACATATGCGTGTAACCCTTCTTTGTTCCATTGGCTCTTCAACTCGTAGTAAATAATCTCTGGCTCGTTCTCCGTTCTCAATACAGAGACGATCATCCCTTGAACCACAGTTTCTGGTTTTGCATAGCCGATAATTTTTGCCAGAACTTCAGCCCCGACAAAGATTTTTTCTGCGATTCCTTGCGGAGATGTGGAAGCTGTGGCACCTTTTTTCTGGAAAGAGAGGAGAGCTTTCTGCATGGAAGAGTCACATCTGGTGTAAGCGAGACATCGCCGATCAGTGGGAGATCCTAAAGACTGTAGCTCATCCCAAAGAGGCTTTTCTCCCCCCGGCTGCAAAACTTCCAGCGGATTTCGGAAAACGGCCAAAAGTTTTCCCATATATTTCGCCAAGAGATCGGGAGGGAGCTGTTCGAGCAACGGATAATTGTTCAATACAGTACTATCTTCCCCAAAGGCAGGATTGATGCCCGCCATTGAGAGAATCTGCGTCTTGAGCGCATTCTCTCGCAATTGATCCCAGCATGATTGTAAATCGGCTGAAGTCACCGAGTGGCCGATTGCCGCGAGAATTTCGAGAAGATGCTTTCTCTCCAAAGTTTCAGGCCAGCGGCGCCCAATCCCGGAAGCAACTACCCGCTCCACCACTTCGCGACCAAAAAGTTCCTTTAGGATCTCCGTATCGTTCTTTTGCAGAGTTCTTTTTCCTTCCATGATTTCTCGCGCACTTTCAATCGCGGGCGTTAAACTACCGGCGGGACAAGAAGGATCGGAGGAATATAGAACATCGCGCGGGCTGAAGGAACTTTGGAACACACTTGGTTTCCAATCTGGGCTCAATGAAACGGCCATACATACCTCTTTTAACAGAAGGAGCATTCTGCATTAATCGAAATTTAACGAAAAGAAAAAAAATCACTGGCAGTTTGCGAGCTAGGTCCCTTTACAAAATCGAAAATATCTTTTACATGTGAGCTATAGCGAAAAAATTAATTTCTGGTATGATCAATGGCCAAGATGAGAAATAAATACATTCACCCCCTCATAAAAGAACGTATTCTTTTAGAACAGGTTCGTATTTTATGAACAAACCACGCCGCTGAAGCGCCTTCTCCGTAACAGGCCCGATGGGCGTTAATCGTTTATCTTTTGGGAGAGTTCCGAAAATGTTTAAGAATGCGTCGACGGTCGTCGGGCTTGTAAACACGATTTCGTCAAAGTCGGCTAAATCCGGCACCGGCTCTGGCCGCTGCCATTTCGTTTCATAGAGATCAAGCGCGTAAAAGGGTACTTTTTCGTTCGTCAGGTAATCCGTAACCACAGGTCTTGCCAGCGCCGACCGGGGCCAAAAAAGGAATGTCCCACTGAGATCCATCGTTTTCAGCAGGTCGACCACTCCCTCTTGCGTTGCAACGGGGGCTATTTTGGTATCGGCTCCCAATAAGGCAGCCGTCGCCGGTCCTACTGCTAACACCTCTTTCCCTTCGACGGAAGAAAGCGCCAGCCAGTGTTTCACCGCACTTCGGCTTGTGAATAAGACGTGAGTCGCCGAACTCCAAGCCACTTTCGCCTCCACTCCAAGCGCCCCGACCGGCACCGTCCGGATCACAGGATAATGGAACACTTTCCTCGGGTAACGGGAGGGGTCAAGCCCTAAATAGAGAATTGGCATTTCATCTCTTCGTCGTCCGCACGGCACACAACTGCAAGTTGTCCTTGGCCCGGCACCGTCGGCCCTGGCAAGTAGACGCAATTCAGGTTGACAAGTTTCAGACGGATCAGCGCGGCGACGGCAACCACGACGCCATCGGCTTCGCCGCTTTCCAGCTTAGAGAGCCGCTCGGCGATTGTGCCCCGCAGATCGATAAAGCAAACATCGGCCTCGAGCTGTCGAACCGCCTCTTCTCGCCGCTCGCTCGATGTCGCAATCACCATTCCGCTCGATAGAGACTCTTTGGGCCGCAAGACAATGCAATCGCGAGGATCAATCCCCTTGGTGAGGGTTGCAACGCAAAGCCCCTCGGGCATCGGGTCCGGCAGATCTTTCGCAGAGTGGATTGCGATCCGCACCTTCCCCGCCAGCACCATCTCGTCGAGTTCGCGCGTGAAGAAATCGGATTTGCCGAGGGCGCGAAGCGATGTGGTTCGATCGAGGTCGCCGGTCGTTTCGACCCAGTGCATCCGCAAATCGATCTGCGGCCAACCGGCCGCTATCTCTTCGGCCTGGGCACGGGAGAGAGGCGAGCTTCTGGCGCCCGCTTCAATGGAGAATTTTTTGGATGGCTTCATCGACTAGCTCGATCCCAATCAGTTCTATTTTTTCCGACATCGTGGAAGAGAGCCCTTTTAAATTCTTTTTGGGAAGAATGCACCGCTTAAAGCCCATGTGGATCGCCTCTTTGAGACGCGTTTCAATGCGGCTTACGCCTCGCACTTCCCCGCCAAGCCCCACTTCTCCCATGACGATCACATCGGATGGTATCGGGCGATTGGTGAATGAGGAGGCTATGGCCAAGAGGATGCCTAGGTCGATCGCTGGCTCCACGATTTTTAGGCCGCCCGCTAGCGCGACGAAGACGTCGCAGTGATGCAGGGTATAGCCGACTCGCTTTTCCAACACGGCGAGGAGGAGCGCTAGCCGGTTTTGGTCGAGCCCGGTAGATCTTCGGGAAGGCGTCGGAAATGCGGTCGAAGTGACAAGCGCTTGGATTTCGAGAAGAAAGGAGCGGGCTCCCTCAAGACCGGGGACGATCGCCGAACCTGCGATTTCCTTCATCCTCTCTTGCAAAAACGCCTGCGATGGATTGGCTACTTCGGAAAGTCCCCCTTCCTTCATTTGAAAAATGGCGATCTCGTCGGTCGGTCCAAACCGGTTTTTTATCGCCCGCAAAAGGCGAAATCCATGTTGTTTATCCCCTTCGAAGTCGAGAACGGTATCGACAATGTGCTCAAGGACCCTTGGCCCCGCAATCTCGCCCGACTTGGTTACGTGGCCCACGAGAAAAGTCGTAATCCCCTGACCTTTAGCGATGTGCATAAACTCAGTCGCGATCTCGCGCACTTGCACAACCGATCCTGGCGACGAAGGGAGCTCTGGTTTGTAGATGATTTGGACCGAGTCGACGATCGCGACATCGGGATTGAGCTGGTCGATCTGCGCTTTGATCGCGCTAAAATTCGTCTCGCTCAGTAGATAAATATTCGGATGGTCGATGTTGAGTCTTAGGGCTCGAAGCGATGTCTGCTCCGCTGATTCCTCCCCGCACACGTAGAGGACATTCAACCCCTGCTGCGCGATCGAATTGGCGATCTGTAAGAGGAGCGTTGATTTTCCGACTCCCGGCTCGCCTGCAACCAGAATCAAAGACCCTGTGACAATCCCGTTTCCGAAAAGACGATCGAGTTCTCCCATCTTCGTCGAAAGACGCTTAAACTCAACGGCGCCCACATCCTTGATCCGCACGGGTTTGGCAGGGCCGATCTTTTTCGATTCAAACCGCGCCTTTTTTTCTTCGATCGCAACCTCTTCGATGAGCGAGTTCCAATTCTGGCACCCGCCGCAGCTACCGGTCCATTTCCCTTGCGTGTGACCGCATTCGCGACACGCCCAAATAATTTTCGTTTTGCTCATTTAGACCTCTTGCAAACTTAAGGTTCTGTCGAATTTCGGGTTCTTTTGAGCCGCTTTTCGACTTTAAAATTGGGGGGCATATCAGAAACGTATATGGCCCCCCAATTTTAAATCGAAAATCGGCCAAAATAATCCCGAAATTCGACGAACCCTTAAGTTTGCAAGAGGTCTCTAGATCCCCAATTTAGAGAGCGCGTTGAACGCAGCTTTTTGCTCCGCTTCTTTTTTCGAAAACCCGATCCCCATTCCCGCCTCTTTGTCGTCGAGATACACAATGATATGAAAGAGCTTGGCGTGATCCGGCCCCGTTTCGCCTCCTATTTTGTAGAGCGGCACTTCTTGGAACCTTCTCTGCGAATAGTCTTGGAGCTCTGCCTTGAAATTGCGCGGCGGAGTGCCGATCGCCTCATTCGCCTCCTCCTCAAAATGACAGAGGAGAAATGACTTTGTCACAGAAAACCCACCGTCGAGATAAATGGCACCCACAATCGCCTCAAATGCATCGGCTAAAATGGAAACTTTATTCCTCCCCTCCGTCATTTTCTCTCCGCGGCCAAGTAAAATATAATCTTGCAGGCCCAGTTTCTGCAAATACTTCGCGCAGGTGGTGGCCTCTACGAGCTTAGACCGAAGCTGAGAAAGGGCCCCCTCCGAGTAGGACGGAAGCCGGTGATAAAGATATTCGGCCACCACGAGTCCAAGGACCGAATCGCCAAGGAATTCGACCCTTTCGTTGTGGCTAAGCGTGCCTTCCTTGTGTTCATTTACATAGGAGCGGTGAGTGAGGGCATTGACTAAAATCTCCTTATTTTCAAAGACATAGCCAAGCTTATCCTCGATCTCTTCTACATTCGATTTGAGCTGTTCAAGAGGATTCATGACGTACATCATACCAAACTCGGGCATATCCTTTAAATTTTTATCCGCATCTTTTTCGCCCTGTCGCTATGTTCGATCTCACAAACCTTCCTAGGTTTGCTTCGATCTCCACATCGCAACAGGACAAAAAATCTAGCGGCCAAAATTCAAAGTCTATACCCGAGTCTGGTATAAACCCTTCAAAGGAATTTTACATCTACTCTAATATTCGACAGCCCCCTATAATCTTGAGACCTATGGCAAAACTTAATCATCACTACACAAAACTCAACTCCAACTACCTGTTCCAAGAAATTGAACGGAAAAGAACCGCGTTTCGGGAAAAATCTCCGCACGCAGAACTGATTAACCTCGGAATCGGCGATATTACCCGCCCGCTTCCCCCGACGATCGTAGCTGCGCTCGAGAGCGCCTCGAGAGAGATGGGGCAGGCGTCTACGTTTAAGGGCTACGGCCCTTCTCAAGGGTACTCATTCCTCCGGGATGCGATCGCTGAGCATGACTACAAGAATCTCGGCATTAGTGCGGATGAAATTTTCGTTTCTGACGGGGCTAAAAACGACATTGCCAATCTCCAAGAGATCTTCGACGTCGACAACAAGGTCGCTATGCCCGACCCTACCTACCCCGTTTACATCGACACCAACGTCATGGCTGGACGCACCCGTCCTCTTCTGAAAAACGGTGGTTACGGCGGCGTCGTATACCTCCCCTGCAACGAAAAAAACCAATTCGTTCCCGAACTGCCCAACCGCTCTTGCGATCTCATTTATCTCTGCTCGCCAAACAACCCAACCGGCGTAGCGATGAATCGAGAGCAGCTCCAGAAATGGGTACAGTTCGCCCGCGAACACAAAGCCATCATTCTCTTCGACGGCGCCTATGAGGCCTACATCCGAACGCCGGATTGCCCACGCAGCATCTACGAAATCGAAGGCGCGCGCGAAGTGGCTATCGAGATCCGCAGCTTTTCAAAAACTGCCGGATTCACGGGGCTTCGCTGCTCCTACACCGTCGTTCCCCATGCGCTCAAGATTTTAGAAGGACGGCAATGGCTCTCGCTCCATGCCCTTTGGAAACGGCGCCACGACACAAAATTCAATGGAGTGCCTTACCCGATCCAAAAAGCCGCAGCGGCTGTCTACTCCGACAAAGGGAAACAAGAAGTCAAAGCCCTCATCGACTCCTACCTCGAGCAGTCGAGCCTTCTTTTGAAAACCCTCGCGAAGGGAGGTTTTCAAGCCTATGGAGGAATCGACGCCCCTTATCTTTGGGTCAAAGCGCCAGCCGAGGCCAGTTCGTGGTACTTCTTCGACTACCTGCTGGAAAA
>Ga0206988_1199_pt1 | contig 14528 bp, 9 predicted proteins | sample Alteio_BWMinCont_12_FD_153263 | JGI IMG/M metagenome (GOLD analysis project Ga0206988, IMG submission 153263) | Enriched cells from forest soil in Barre Woods Harvard Forest LTER site, Petersham, Massachusetts, United States -... | ecosystem: Environmental > Terrestrial > Soil > Temperate forest >... | reverse complement strand
GAGTTTCGCGGAACAGCAAAGGGGTAGTGCTTGCATATTGTTTAAAATATTTATTGAAATGCGAAAGATAAAAAACATGAAAAGATACAATATATATTTTATGGCAGGGTTAATGATCTTTACGGTTATTACAGCCTGCAAAAAAGTTAGTAAAATACGTCCGTATGACGCTATTGATCAGGCTTCTGGTTTTCAGTCAATAAGCGATGCATTAAAATGGGATGTAGGCACTTATTCAAATTTCAGAGGGGCCCAGGCCCTTGCAAGCGCTGTGAGCGATATACAGGCCGATCAGTTAAACATCACCACTGATAACGGTAATAACAATACCGATTTATACAAATGGGGAGCGTTTCTCCAGGCAGGCGATGTAGGCGGCACATGGACCAATTACACAAATATCCTCCAGATAAACGTTGCTATTGCCGGGTTTAAAACCATTAAAACAAGCAGTGCGGCAGACGCGGCTAAATTGAACCAATATACAGGCGATCTTTACCTCGCAAGGGCGTTTTATTATCATTCCCTGATATTAAGGTATGGTAAAGCTTATGACGACGCTGCCAGCGCGGCTTCCAATCCGGGTGTTCCCCTCGTTTTAACCTATGATCCAAATGCGCTGCCTTCCAGGGCAAGCGTTAAGGCTATTTATGACCAGATCCTCTCGGATATTAATACAGCCGAAGGTTTGCTGGCAAATGTTGCCGGTGCACAAGGGGCAAATACCTTTAACATAGACGTTGCCACCGCATTAGAAGCAAGGGTAAGGCTGCATATGCATGATTGGGCCGGGGCTTATGCTGCCGCCACTAAATTAATAACCAACGGCAAATATCCCCTTGTAAATAATCTGGCCGACTTACAAAACTATTGGTATAACGATGGCACACAGGAAGATATTTATCAATGCTTTGCCAGTGTAAGTGAGCTCAGTGGCGGTAATTCAACCTTTTTGAATTATAGAAATTTTACATCAACTTTCAGTGCTTATGATCCGTCATACGTTCCAACCAAATCAATAGTTGACATGTACGACAATGCGGATATCCGCAAGGCCACCTATTTCGCCAATCTTAATGTAAGTATAAACAGTGTTGTAACCAATCTTAATTTGATAAATAAATATCCGGGTAATCCCGCATTTAATACTGCCGGCGCAATCTCTAAGTATGTGAATGCATCAAAGGTATTTCGTATTGGCGAAATGTACCTGATAGCTGCAGAAGCTGCCGCTAGTAATAATGATGCCGGGAATGCGCTGAAGTACCTTAATTTATTGCATGCAGCACGTGTAGGTGGAGCTACGCTTAATGTTAGCGGAACTGATTTAACCAACGCTATCAGGAACGAAAGAACCCTTGAGCTTGCATTTGAAGGCTTCCGTTTGGACGACCTTAAGCGCTGGCACATTGGCTTCACAAGGGGCGCCCCACAGAATGCTGATGTTCTTATACCCCAGGGCATTACCTTAACCATTGCCCCTGATGATAATAAGTTTGTATGGGCAATACCGCCTTACGATATGTCGCTAAATAAAAATTTAACGCAAAATCCGGGTTGGTAAAAACCATATTTAGGAGTAACAAAAAAGAGACAGTCTATTTTTAGGCTGTCTCTTTTTATTTCTCATCTTAAATACCCACCAGCGTAGCCCCCCGGTTAAACATATTATTACACTATTGGCAGTTTTACATAAAAGATTGTACCGTTATCCCGTTTACTGTTAAACCAGATTTTACCTCCATGTGCCTCTACAATTTGTTTGGAAATGGCTAATCCTAAACCAAATGGTTGTTCTCCGGCTGTTCCGGGTCTTTTTGCTTCGGTGAACATGTCAAATATTTTATCTTTTATCTCCACGGGGATCCCAATGCCATGATCTTCTACGGCAATAATTACATGTTTTTCTTTTTCTTCCAGTTTTACAAGGATACTGGCTCCGCTGGGGCTAAACTTAATCGCGTTGGCAATCAGGTTGCTAACTACCCGCCACATCTTTTCCCGGTTTACAGACAAGATAACAGGTGTGGTTTGTAAATTAATATATTGCCCTTTGGCATCTGCCTTGTAACGCAACAGGTCAACACAATAATGCAGCATGAGTGATAAGTCTACAGGCTCTATTTTCAAGTTTTCTACCCGGGTGTGCACCTGGAGCAGGTCGCTTACTAATTCAAGCGAGTTTTGACCTGAAGTTTTAATAAGCTCAAGCATCATCCTGTCTTCTGCTGATCGATCCTCGTCTTCCAGCATTATAGTCGCTACAGAGGTTATTCCGCCAATGGGGTTGCGCAGGTCATGTGCTACTATCTGCATCATCCGGGTATTGTCTTCCTGGCTCTGCTCCAAATCAATCAGCGTTTTTTGCATTTGGTTGTTCTGTTGAACAATCTGTCGGTTTAAATGTCGGGAGACCTGGTACTGACGGGAAACGATCAGGATCAACAAGATACTTACGGTACAAACAGCAACCAGCAGCCAGATCTTGGTTTTATTGCTTCTATTGCTGATTTCCAGCAACGTGTTATCATCCTGTATTGCATTATACTTGATATAATCGCCAATAAATTTTTTTAGCTTGTCATTCTCTGCCGTTAACGCCGTTTCCATTAAATTGTGAACGCCTACGATTTTATCCTTGTTGCCCGACATTTCGGTATAAGCTAAAATAACCTTTAATACCTTAACCCTCATAAAAACATATCCCCTTTCCTGAACCAGCTTGTAGGCGCGATTATAGTAACTCAGCACACTGTCAGGTTTGTCTGCATAATAAGCGGCATATAAGCCAAACGAGTTGATCTCAAAATATTCCAGCCCGTCATTTCGCGATTCGGATAAAGATTGGTTGATCAGCGGAAGGGCATCCTGCTTCCTCCCTTTATTAAGCAGGTTATTCGCCTGGATCTGCAGGATAGCGATCAGCATCCGCTCATCTTTATACCTTGCTGCAACCTTCCTTGATTTATCCAGGTAATAGCTAACACTATCATCAGGAAGCGCGGCATTAACCAGGCAGTAATTGGCATATACCAGGCTCATAATACTATCCTGTTTCAGCTTTCTGCCCGTTTGGATAGCCTGGCGTGAAAGCACTTTTGCTTTCACGCTGTCTCCAATTTCTGCATACACTGTTGCCATGTTCAATAATGCCTGGGCTGTGTTTGCCGTATCTGCCTGTTGCCTGTAAGCTATCAATTCCTGGCTGAACAAATCCAGCGACTCCCTGTACAATCCGCTCAGATAAAGCGCAGAAGCAATCACGTTGTCTGCATCTGTTTTTCCTTTGGGGTAATGGAGCCTTATCGCTATAGCTTTGGCCTTCATGCCGTAATAGAAGCAGCTATCTGCGTTTTTCAGATGGTAAAGCATTCCTATCCGGTTCAGGCAGTTTACCTGGTCAAGGCTGTCTTTTATGAAGGGGAGCCTGCGTTGCTCCTGTTGGATCAGTGCGGATTGGCCTTGTGCATAATTAAGGCAAAGGCAGAAAAACAGTACCTGGATAAGGTATGGTATCGGCTTTGATAAATGCATTTTCGGTAGGTGTGAATATTTTAATCTAAAATACGATTTTTAGATATGATATACGGTATTAGTTCGGCAGGATAACGTAAATACTATTTGAATACTGCTGCTTTAATAAATTATAATGCCATGTAGTTCGCTGGATTCGGAATACACAAAGTTGCCCGGTAAAGCCCGCTAACCTTTTGAAAAGTAAAATCAATGTAAAATAGCCACAGCTTTACAGTTTGGGTTGATTTGCGTAGTAAAGACTTTGTAGCTTTGGGTTTGAAATGTATAATCCGGTGGATATTAAAACAGAAACACTTGAACAGTTTTATGAGCGCACAAGGCAGCATATCCCCAAAGAAATGCAGAATAATATTGGGGGCGCCCACTTTAATGTAAAGCGAAGATGTACTGTGAACAGGGTGGCCCCCTATAACCGTCGCGATTATTATAAAATATGCCTGGTAACCGGTAAGGGCGTTCATTTGTCAAATAATAAAGAGACGTTGATAGAAAAACCTGCGATCCTGTTTTCAAACCCATCAACCCCTTCATCATATCAATCGCTTGACGAAGGCCAGGGAGGCTTTTACTGCCTTTTTAACGACGCTTTTTTTTCAAGCGTACTGAAGAATGAAATAAAATATGAAAGCCCGTTATTTAACGATTCTCTTCCATCCATATTTATACTGAACGATGACGATTTACTTCGTTTTTCGCGCTACTTTACAGATATGGAAGATTTATTGGAAGGAACCTACAAATTCAAATACGATATGATCCGCAATGTGCTGCAGACCCTGATTCATGAGGGGATCAAATTACAGCAACCGGGACAAATCAAAAGTATTAGCCCTGCTGATCGGGTAGCTTCGCGTTTTTTTAGTTTACTCGACCAACAGTTTCCAGTGGATTCTCCATCAAATCCATTACAGTTAACAATGCCGTCTGCTTATGCCGAGAGGTTGAATGTTCACGTCAATTACCTGAACAACCTGGTTAAACGTACTACCGGAAAAACCACCAGTGCCATCATTCACGAACGTATTATTGCCGAAGCCAAAATTTTATTGCTTAATACAAACTGGGATGCTGCTGAAATAGCCTACAGCCTGGGTTTTGATTATCCTTCGCATTTCAATAAATATTTTAAACAATATGCAAGCACTACCCCTTTGCTGTTCCGCGAAACTCTAAAAGTGGCAAGTAACTAAACCTTTGATTTATATAATCATCAATTTGATTTGTATTACCCGTGTGTATGTTATCGCTTTAGCTTTGCGCTAATTAATAATACATCCCAATGAAAAGAATTGATGAATCAAATAAGAGAGCAAGCACCATACTGGCATTTGCGCTGATCCCGCTTTCGGGTTTTGCACTTGATGTATATATCCCGTCCTTGCCTGATATGGCTTCAAAGTTACATGCCGCCCCCTCAGCCATCCAGTTAACCATATCTATTTACTTAATCAGCTATGGAATCTGCCAGTTATTCATCGGCAGTTTGCTTGATAGTTTCGGGCGCTATTTGCCAGGCATAGCTGGCTTGTTTTTTTTCAGCGCGGCAAGTTTTGTTATTGCCCATTCAGAAAGTTTGCAGGTTATTTACCTGATGCGGGCCATTCAGGGTATTATGGTGGCAACCATTGTAGTAAGTAAGCGCGCTTTGTTTATTGACCTGTATTCGGGCGATAAATTAAAACACTATACCAGCTTGTTTTCAGTTATCTGGGCATCGGCGCCTATTATTGCGCCATTTATAGGCGGTTATCTCCAATTCCATTTGGGATGGCAAGCTAATTTTAATTTTCTTGGATATTTTGGTTTATCGTTACTGGCCCTGGAGTTAGTTATCGGCGGAGAATCAATTAAACAAAAACACCCCTTTAACCTCAAACAAATAGCAGGTGCTTACGGATTGATGATAAAAACAAAAGACTTTACGGTGGGCATGGTTGTATTAGCATTAACTTACGCTATGATGCTGGTTTACGGTATGACTAGTCCCTTTTTAATTGAAAAATTAATGCATTACCCGGCAACTGTAACCGGCAATGCTTCGCTTATTTCAGGCGTTGCGGTACTCACAGGTGGGCTTTTGTCAAAGTATTTCATCACCAGGCCATTTGTAAAGAAAATATTGATCGCTGCAAGCGTGCAAGCAATTGTTGCCATTGGCCTAACCATTTTTACCGGCTACCTGCATAATATTTATACATTATTAGCTTACGTAATCGTCCTGCATGCCGCCATAGGGTTTATATTTAATAATGTATTGTCTTATTTGCTTACCAGGTTTACAAACAACGGTGGCAAAGCCAGCGGATTAGCAGGGGGAGGCTATATTATATTTACATCAGCATTCAGCTATACGGTAGTGAGTGCCTTGTCTATTAAAAGCCAGGTATGGTTAGGCGTAAGCTATTCAGTTTTGTCTATTGCTGTGCTCATCATATTTGCATGTACCAAGTGGATAGGTGAACCGGTAACTATTAAAAAATTAGCCCGTGAAGAGCCAATACCTCTTCCTATGATCGATTAAGTTATTTCTGGTTTTTAGGAAATCTTATCCCCGGCGTTATAATTTGAATTAGCCTACTATATCCCTCTCCTGCAATTGGGGAGGGTTTTTCGGGTTTTCAATGCCTGGTAAAAAGTGTAAAGCATAAATAACTTAAACTTTTTAGCTATAAATGTGTTGTAAAAAATGTGATTATAAATGGATTATAATCCTGTTTTTTAAATTACATACTTATGAAAATTAAATTTTTGTTACCGGTGATACTGCTGGTAGCGGTAGTAGCCCAAAGTTGCGTAAGCAATAAAAAATATGCTGAGTTACAATCAAACTATAACAAATCGCTCGACACGAACAGTAAACTAAAACAAAGCTGGCAGGTAACCCAGCAGGAGCTTTCCGGATCAAGGGCCAGGGTAACCAGCCTGGAAGAGCAAATAGCACAGGCAAAATCAAATGCTATTGCCTTACAGGATGCGCTGAATAAATGTTTAGCGGGTAATAACCAGGGCAATGTGAACATTGCTAAGCTTGCAGACCAGATAACCGCCTCGTCGCAATATATCCGTCACCTGGTAGATCTTAAAAATAAGAGCGACTCCCTGAACCTGGTTCTTACCAATAACCTTACCCGTTCTTTAAGTCCGGATGAAACGAAAGATGTTGATATAAAGGTGCTTAAAGGTGTGGTGTACGTTTCATTGTCTGATAATATGCTTTATAAATCTGGTAGTTATGAAATTTCAGACAAAGCCGGAACTTTATTAAGTAAAGTTGCCAAGATCATAAATGACTATTCAACTTATGATGTACTGGTTGAAGGTAATACCGATAATGTGCCTATTAAACAAACAAATATCCGTAACAATTGGGATTTGAGTGCCTTAAGGGCATCTTCCGTTGTACAAGCGCTGCAAAATACTTATAGTGTTGATCCAAAACGTTTAACAGCAGGTGGCAGGGGTGAATATAACCCTGTTGCAGACAATGGTACAGCCGGTGGTAAATCCCTGAACAGGCGTACACAGATCATAATTACACCAAAATTAGATCAGTTTATGGGCCTTATTGGTAAAGATCCGAACAAACCTGCGGGTCAATAATAAAAGAAGCAATTATTCAAGATCAAATGCCCTCCGGGAATCTGGGGGGCATTTTTGTGTAAAAAGCCTTTAGTAAATATATCAGGCGATAACTTTTGCAACAAAAACGTACTTTTATAAATGACTTTTACCTTCAGTAATAAAAATGTACTTATAACCGGTGGCTCAAGAGGAATAGGGCGGGTAACCGCTCAGCTCTTTGCCGCATCGGGCGCCAATGTAATAATCACCTATAAAACCAATAGGGAAGCTGCCGAACAAACGCTGGTTGATCTTAAACCTGGCAACCACAGCAGCTACCAATTGGATGTTGCGGATCCTGCAGCTATTGAAAGTTTCTTTAATTTATACCGGCAAAAGTACAAAACGCTGGATGTTTTGGTTAATAATGCCGCTGTATTCCTGGAGCATAAAATTTTAACTGCAAGCTACGATACCTGGCAGCAAAGCTGGGACGAAACAATAAAGGCTAATCTTACCGGCCCTGCCAATATGTGTTATTTTGCTTCGCGATTAATGGTGAAACAAAACGGTGGTAAAATTATCAATGTGTCATCGCGTGGTGCATTCAGGGGCGAGCCGGATCATCCGGCATACGGTGCGAGTAAAGCGGGCTTGAATGCGATGAGTCAATCGTTGGCTATTGCGCTGGCTCCTAACAATATCAGTGTGCATATTATTGCCCCGGGCTTTGTGGAAACAGAGATGGCTGCAGGGTTATTGAACAGTGCAGAAGGGGAGTCTATTAAAAAGCAAAGCCCCTTCGGCCGGGTTGCCAAACCGGAAGAGGTGGCCCGGTTGATTGCCGTATATGCCAGCGATGGCCTCGAATTTACAAGCGCCGGAATTGTTGATTTGAATGGAGCTTCGTATTTGCGGAGCTGATTTCTTTAAATTTGATATTACACATCGCTCTTTCAACCTAAAATATGCTTAAAATAAAATTAACCGGTTTGCTTTGTATTGCATTTGCAATAAACTGCCTTGCCCAAAATACACCCACACCTCAATGGCGGCCATTGTACCATTTTACACCACCCGTAAATTGGACAAATGACCCTAACGGACTGCTATTTTTAAACGGGAAATTTAACCTGTACTATCAGCATAACCCATTCGAAAACAAATGGGGCCACATGAGCTGGGGCCATGCAACCAGCAGCGATCTTGTTAATTGGAAAAACTTGCCAGTCGCTATACCTGAAGTGATCAGTCATGATACCATTACCATGATCTACTCCGGCTCTGCCGTGCTTGATAAAAATAACACCAGCGGTTTCGGAAGTTTAAATAATCCGCCCGTTGTGGCTATTTATACAGCCGATCTGCGCAATCAGCATAAGGAAAAGCAATATGTAGCTTATAGTAACGATGGTGGCTTAACATTTAAACAGTATGCTAAAAACCCGGTCATTGACCTGGATAAAAAAGATTTCCGCGACCCGAATGTGTTTTGGTATGCGCCTACAAAGCAATGGATAATGACGGTTGCAATGGTTGATGAGCACCAGGTAAGGATCTATGGTTCAAAAAATTTAAAAGAATGGACAAAGCTCAGTGATTTTGGTCCGGCTGGGTTTGTGAACAATCCATGGGAATGCCCTTCACTATTGCCTTTAACAGTTGATAATAATCCGGCAAAAATTAAATGGGTACTGCTGGTATCAGCAGGTGGCGAGCATGGCCCGTTAATGCAGTATTATGTAGGCGATTTTGACGGGCATACCTTTAAAAATAACAATGCCGCTGATAAAGTGTTAATGGTTGATTATGGCGATGCTTTTTATGCTGCAATAGCCTGGCGGGATGCGCCTGCTAATAAAAAGATCCTTTTAGGCTGGCTGCAAAATGGAAAACCGGAAACATTTCCGTGGAAAGGGCAAATGTCTATCCCGCGCGAGTTGTCATTAAAAGCTACAGTTGATGGGTTAAGACTTATTCAACAGCCAGCCTCAATTGTTACCGGTAAACTGTTGAGCAAACCGGATGCTTTTAAAAGCAATCTCATCATTAACAATAAAACGATGCCTTTATCCGCCGCAGGGCATTTTGATGGAAATGCTTATTGGATAGATGCTGAATTTAGTGGTGCAGGTTATAAAAAAGCCGGCTTTAATGTTGCAGAGAAAAATGGCACTGCTAAAAAGGTAGTTGTAGGCTATGATGCTGTTAAGCAGGAATTGTTTATTGATTGTACAGGTGCTGAAAAGGATAATAAATCCGCAGAGCACCTGGTTCAAACTGCGCCAATGAAACCCGTTAACGGGGTGGTTAAGATCCGGGTTTTGATGGATAAATCGTCATTGGAAGTTATAGGAAATGGTGGCGAAAAAGTTATTTCAACCATGATTTATCCAGACACTGATGCAACCGGGCTTTCAGTATTTGCCGATGGAAAAGTTATGGTTAAAAGCTTGAAAATTTGGGATTTGAATAAGCATTAACGTACATCAGATTTACGAAGTTTTCAAAACTTCGTAAATCTCTAATCATTTCAACTAATCTCTAATCTCTAACCTCCAGCCTCTAATCACTAACACTAATTCTTCACCCTGTTCTGTTCACTTTCAGCTGCATTATCATTGTGTTTACGCTGATCAGAAATGGCTTTGCCAAAACGGTAGCTTAATGAAAGAACCGCCGTGCGGGTATCGCTTATGTTGCGGTAATTTGCAAGTGTATTGGCCAGGTTGTTTATATCGCCGCTGTTTACAAACGTATGGAAAACATCATTTACAACCAGCTTTATAGTTGTAGCCGGGGATAACTTTTTAGAAAACGCCGTATTTACCTTCCCCCTGTGGCCAGCTACAAACTGGCTGTTGGTGATTTTGCTTTGGTAACCGCCATCAAGCTGTGCTTTCCAGTCGTTACCAAGTTTAAATTCAGCTATTGGTCTTATAAAAAAGAAGGTGCCCTGGGTATTTAAGGTGCCGGTATAAAAAGCACTTACCGTATGGATATTTTGCACAAAGCCAAACAGGTGAAAATTAAACCACTTGGCCGGATCAAAGCTTGCATCAACCGTTATGGTTTTATTTACCGTACTGCCAATATTACCCGGGCGACTATAATAGATCCCGTCAACAATTTCTATGGTTTCGTTTACATTGTCTTTTGTTTTACTGTAGCTCAACTCTGTTGTAATATTCCCCCAGGTATATGACAGCTCGACATTATTGGTGTATGACGGTCTTAAAAAAGGGTTGCCGGTGTAATAGGTAAACTTATCGATAGGTGATAAAAATGGATTCAAGTCTTCATAATACGGTCTGTCTATCCTCCGCCCATAGTTAAGGCTTACCGACTGCTTGCCGGCAGTGTCAAGCTTGTACTGCACAAACAGGGTGGGGAAGATCCCGTTGTAATTTCTTTTAAAAACTGAATCTGGTTTTTGAACGTTCCCAAGCTGATGCCCGTTTGACGTGGTGTTTTCAAATCTTAAACCTGCCTGGATAGAAAACCTTTTATAATCTTTATTAGCATTCAAATATGCCGCATTTATATTCTCCTTATAAATAAAATGATTGGTTTTGCCATAGTCAGGTGCGGTTACACCGCCTGCTGTATAAAAATAGTCGGCAATATTATCGGTTTTGGTATAGCTTGATTTAAGCCCGGCGGCTAATTTTATGCCATTACCCAAAGGATGAGAATAATCTGTTTTGCCTGCGAAAATATTAATGCTGGCAGGCAAACTCCCTATAAGCAGATCACTGTTGGTCATGGAGTTATCTGGCAGGTAAGTTTTGTTATCGAACGATTGATTGCTTTTATTGCCATATTTAATATAATCAAAATCGGCGGTAAGCTCCTTGCCGTTCTTGTCAAACTGGTGACGGTAGTTTAAATTGATATCACCATTTTTAAAGTTATAATGCTCTTTATTATGGGCTATGATGGTGGAATCCAAACTGTTTTGCGGATCAAGTAATTTGCTGGTCGCTATAGTTTTCTCATCTGCCGGGTGGATCAGGCCATTAAAACCTATTCCCCAGGTTGTTTTATCAGATGCATAATAATCAATTCCAAATTTGGCGCTGTATGATTTTGATGTTCTGCGGATGTATGAATTTTGCAGAAAATTGGAGGCAATACTTCCATCCGAGTTTAAAAAGTGACGGTTTATATCCAGGTTATTAAAATTATTACTGGTGCTATAGCCCAAATTTCCGGTAATATTTATTTTATTATTGCGATAATTGAAATTAAAACTGTTGGTTGTTTTGCCATAAATACCTTGCGAGTAGCTAAGATTCAATCCCCCGTTAAATCCACGAATCTTTGACTTTTTTGTGCGGATGTTGATGATCCCACCATTGCCGGCAGCGTCATATTTTGCTGGTGGGTTGCTCATCAGTTCGATCTGGTCAATTGACGATGACGCCAGCGACCGTAAATAGCTTTCCAGATCGGCACCTGAAAGATAAGTGGGTTTATCGTCAATAAAGATCTGCACCCCTTTTCCTTTAAGGCTGATAGCTGCATTATCACTAACAATTACCCCAGGAGATTTTTCCAGTACATCCAGCGCTGTTGAACCTGCATTGCTTATCAGGGCGTCAACATTTACTACGGTACGGTCTATCTTGTGTTCAATTAAGGGTTTTTGTGATGATATGGTTACCTCCTTTAATACTGTTCCAGTTTGTTTAAGGGTTATGGCTGGCAGCTCTTTGTCATTATCCAACTGAAAGGCTTCACTTTTGTAAGATTGATAGCCAATCATAGAAACTGATAGTCTGTAGTCCCCTTTTTTCTGATTTTCAAATAGAAAGTTCCCCGTCGCATCAGCTAAAGCGGTTTTTATTAATACTGAGTCCTTCGCTGTTTTCAGGTAAACGGTAGCCCCGTCAAGCGGCTTACCTGTTCCGTCTGCTATTTTTCCGGTTATTTTTAAGCCTTGCTGGGCGGATACAAAAGTTGAGGCAATAGTAAGCCATGCGGCTAAAATAGCCGTTATTTTTAGTTTCATATGTGTGATTAATGGGTAGTTAAGTTGTTGTAGTTAATTTTAATTTTCGGACATAAGTATTCCCTGTTCACCTGTTTTTGTGAATAATAATTGTCGTGTTATTTAATAAAGATTAGTTTTTTGATTTGTCTATCACGGTATTACTCTCCCGCTTTGCATCGGTATCATAATTGTAAAGCCATGACCACTCGCCGTTCCCTACAATTTTTACATATTTAGAACGGTATTTCTGGTAAACATCATCAGACTGTTTTTTGCCATTTACAATAAACTCTGAGGTGCTTATTTTAAACGACAGGTTGTCCTTGCTTTGAATAATGCCATCGGTGATCATCTCTGCTATAATTTTATTGCGTCTTTCATCGTCATTTACCTTGCTGTAAGGTTTGTAATCGGGCGAATTTGGATTGTATGGCGCTTTTGGTTCATAAGGTTTTACCGGATTGCCGTAAGCAGATTTTGGCTGATATGGGGCAACTGGCTTTGTCCAGGCGCCATTTAGTGCGCCTTTTTTATACTCCTGGCTTGATGATTTATATTGCTGGTTTACGGAATCTGCTATAGCCTGGTCTCTTTTTAGACTCAGATTGCTTTGGACGTTTAACTTTCCGAGTGAACCGTTAAGCGGTTGATTGTTTGCCTTTAGTTTCTGGGTAATTGAATCTAATGTGGCTAACCCTTGCTTGTCGTCTTTGTGATAAACCGCGACATCGTTGGCAGCATTTCCTGCTGACTCTGATACAGTAGCGTTATCGCTAAGGTTGTTTATTTTAAATTTATTAAGAATTTGGTTTATCACTGGTTGATAGGTGCCTATTTTGTTCGATGGGATGGTTTTGCCATTTACCTGCATAGAAGCCAACGCCTTGTTTTTATAATTAAGCTGGTATAAAATTCCTTTCTCCTTACAGATCTTCGTCGTGTACTCATAATTAGGCCCCTCAAATATCGTACTGTTCCCAAATTCATCATTTCTATAAATTCTTAGTTTTCCTTTGGTTGTGGTGTCGGTTTTAACAGCAACGGGTTTTACATCCTGTTTGTCATTTATGACCGCCTTTTTAGAAGTACTAACTGTGTGCATTACTGCCTTAGCTGTATTGGTCACCAGTTTATTTATTTTTTCGGCATTGGTAAAGGCGGCGATAAATAAGCAAGCAGTAACCAGGCATATGGCCAGTAATGATTTCTCAAGCCGGTTTAATGAGTGATTGTTGTTTGATATAATGCGGGTTACCCGATCCTTTAAATGATTTTTATTGTTTTTTAAAGCCATAGCGTAAGCAGGTGCAGACGAAGAAATATTATATTCCTGGCACGATACCAACGCTTTAATATAATTAACCTTGTTGCTGCTTTGCGCCACCGCAATATCATCACAGCAATTTTCGCGCTCGGTTTTTAGCAGGGCCGAGACCCACAGAACTGCCGGATTAAAGAAAAATACGATCTCCATCAGGCTTTGCAGCAGGTTAACCAAATAGTCAGACCGGCGGATGTGTGCCAGTTCGTGGATCAGGATAGCTTCAATTTCTTCAGCCGGTACGGCAATAAGTAAGCCTACAGGGATCAGGATCAAAGGTTTTAAATGTCCCACAACCATGGGAACTTTTGCCACGCCCGATTCTACAATATTTACTATTCGCCTGATGCCCAGATTTTGTGCAAGCTCCTGCACCCGGGTTTCCCATTCTGCATCAACCTTAAAAATATTCTTGCGACGCAGGTAATAAATGCCCTGCAGGCCTGTAGCCAGCTGCAGGCAGCGTGCGCAAACTATCATAAACCATATCAATACCACAGTTGCGGCATTTTTGTTAAAATAGCCTATGGCATTTTTCGTAAAGGTTGTTTTATGAGTAACAGGTGTATTATAATTAAACACAGGCTGCGCGTTTAATTGTGTGCCCTGGTTATAAGCAACAGGGGATAAGGAGCTAGCGGGCGCATGATTTAAGGCTATAACAAAAGTGCAGATTGTTGCTGCGGCAAATAGTGCCAGCGCTGCTACAAGAAGGTCATAACGTTTCGCCGCCGCCGATTTACGGGTAAACACAATTATCAACCCTGTTACGGCAGCAAGTATCAGCCCCTGCCATAATGAATGGAGCAGGGTATCGCAAAGTGCCTTAACTAAATTATCCGGAAACAGTTTTACAATTGAAAAGTCCATGGCGTATAGCTTTAAAATGATCTTTTATTCTTCTAAAAAATGATCTTTTATTCTTCTAACTTTTTTAGCAGGTCCTTAATTTCCTGCAGTTCCTGTTGCGATGTTTTTTTATTGCCCAGCAGCTGCATCACCAGCTTGCTGGCCGAGCCTTTGTACATCGAATCCACAAATTTATCAAGCAGGTGTTCCTTGGTTTTTTGTTCATCCTCGGCAACGCTGTAAATATGTTTCATCTGGCTTTCA
>Ga0206988_1204_pt1 | contig 14532 bp, 14 predicted proteins | sample Alteio_BWMinCont_12_FD_153263 | JGI IMG/M metagenome (GOLD analysis project Ga0206988, IMG submission 153263) | Enriched cells from forest soil in Barre Woods Harvard Forest LTER site, Petersham, Massachusetts, United States -... | ecosystem: Environmental > Terrestrial > Soil > Temperate forest >... | reverse complement strand
GATCAGAAAAGCTAGCTATCCCGCCGGAACCGCCATTAAGCCCGCCCCCGCCGCCGCCTGTACCAGCGTGTATAGTCGCTCCGGCATTTCCTCCTCTAGCGGTGACGTTGTTGAATGTCACATATGCAATCGAGACCGTCGCCTGGTCGATGAAAATCCCGCCGCCAGCACCCATTCCGCCGCCGCCGGCCCCGCCAATCTCGCTTCCGGCGCCAGCGCCGCCTTGTGCGGTAGTATTCTCAATCGTGAATACGCTGGTGTTTGGTGGGTGGGTGTTGATATTTACGGTTCCTTGCGCTACAAAAAGTCCAGGGAAAACAGTGCCCAAAAGATCGGTCCCGTGAATGGTCGTTCCGCCCATGTTCGCGGTGATATTGATCGTATCCAATTCCGAGTAGATGTTTAGGGGCGGTAGAGGAGCGGCTAGGTCGATTCTTACCGATGAACTGAACGTGAGGTTATAAGTGACTCCGTTTGAGCCTGGCCCCTGGGTGTTGATATAATTGAGAACGCCGCGCAAATCTCCGTGCATGGTCGTGGGGTTAAATATCCCACCCTGCGAAACGGAAGTGAAGCTTTCGGCGCCTGGATCAACCGTTATCGAAACCTGCCCATAGCCATTTTCAAACAAGAGTAAAAGCGTCGAAAGAGAGAAAAAAATCCGTTTCATCGATTTTCCTTAGATGAGGGAATTTTGCGAGTGGCCCCTATGATTAACGAATATTTATTTATCTGCAATTTTTTTTATCGGCCAAAACATCGTTATATCGGCCATAATTCGGCCAAAATCATGGAATTCGGCCATTTTTTGGCCGAATTGATTGAAAAGTGGCCGAATTATTGGTATATTTGGTCCCAAAGGGGAGAGGTAGGTTTATGGAGTCTCGGGATAAAAAATTGCGTTTATTGCACCAGTTGAGCCAAGAAACGGATCCGCTGAGCGTAAAGGAATTGCTAGACAAGCTTGAAGGCGATTACTCTGAACGAACGGTAAGGCGTTGGCTGGCCAAGATCATGAAGGATGGACTCGTTGAAAAGACGGGGAAAAATAAGGCCGCTAGGTACAAGATAATTCAACGCAGTTTTCGCCAGGGCTATACCACCCGCAGTTGTTTTGGAGAGGAGAGCCAAATAATCGTTGAGAAGATCCGCCGTCCGATTTATGAGAGAGCGCCTGTCGCTTATGCCGACGATTGGTTTGAAGCCTATCAGCCCAATATTAGTTTCTATATTCCCTTGGATTCTAGGATCTTGCTTCATAAGGCAGGGATGCGTCTAAATCGTGAAGACCCTGCAGGCACTTATGCTCGACAAATTTTCAATCGGTTGTTGATCGACCTTTCGTATAACTCCTCCAGATTGGAAGGAAACACCTATTCTCTTTTGGACGCGCAAAAACTTCTTCTTGAAGGAATGGGGGCTGAAGGAAAGCTTGATGAGGAGAAGATGATGATCCTCAATCACAAAGAAGCGATTCGCTACTTGATTGATTCGGCCCATAGGTTGGTAATCAACAGTGAAACGATTAGCACTTTGCATTACTTTCTTTCAGAGGGATTGGTCGAAGGACGGCTTTCCGGGAAAATCAGAGACCATGGCGTTACTATAGGAGGTTCTACATACCTTCCCTTCGAAGACCCAAAACGGTTGGCAATCCAGCTTGAGCGCATTGTTGGAAAGGCTGCGTTGATCAAAGACCCTTATGAACAAAGCTTGTTTCTGCTCGTGCATATAAGCTACTTGCAAGCTTTTTCAGATGTCAATAAACGGACTGGGCGACTAAGCGCCAATATCCCATTGATCAAAAATAATCTTGTGCCCCTCTCGTTCAATGATGTTGAAAGATATGATTATACATCAGCAATGATTAGCATCTATGAACTGCAGGACGTTCGTCCGTTGATTGATCTGTATCTCTTCTCTTACATGAGGACTTGCGCGATGTATGATTCCACAGTGAAAATGATGGGATTTGACGAAATTCGAGTGCGCTATCGTCAAGAGCGGCGCGGAGTTGTCCGACATATTGTTCTCAATAGCCTATTTGGAAAAGCAATTGAGGAGTATGCAGCTTCCCAAGCAATCCAGTTGATCAAGGAAGCAGACCGGGAGTTCTTTGTTCACGATGTGGTCGAAGATCTTGAGCACATAGATCAGATCCGGATCGTAGGTATGGGGATTACACCGGGCCAATTGGCGGTCTGGCTCAAAGCCCGAGATTCGTTGGGGTAATAAAACTGTAACCTACTGTATTCCAGTTTGTTAAGGAAATGCTCAGGCAATCAGTGGGTGTTGTTTTGGAGGGGGTAATATCTAATCCGATACGGGTGAAATTAATAGTTGACCGGAAACTAAATAAAATGTTACTATATTCATAGATTTAATTTATGAATTGAGAATAAAACATGTCTTCTACAGTAACAGCCTCTACCCCTCCCTCAGGAGGGACTACTACCAGTAATGCAGCATCTTCTAGTTCGTCTGTTTTGGCTACAGTGGCTGCGAGAGCGACAATAGCGTTAGCGTCGTCTCGTTCTTCTGAGTATCATGGAATGGGTGATTTCCCATCCTGCGGTCCGCTGAACACTCCTTCAAGTTCGAGTAGTTCCAATTCAGCCGCGATTGCCGCAGCTTCCTCTCGTTTTACTAGAGTTCCTTCTGCAGTGACAAAACAAAAGGCCCCGAGTTTATCCTCTTCTTCAAGTTCGAGTCGTTTCAGTATAGCTGCGATCGCTGCAGCTAAAATAGCTTCTTCTCACTATGCTAGAATTTCTTCTGCAGCGGCAAAACAAAAAGCCTCGAATTTATCCTCTTCTTCAAGTTCGAGTAGTTCCAGTTCAGCTGCGCGCGCCGCGGCTTCAGCTCACTATACTAGAGTTCCTTCTGCAGTGGCAAAACCAAAAGGCCCGAGTTTATCCCCTTCTTCAAGTATGAGTAGTTCTAGTTCAGCTGCGCGCGCCGCGGCTTCAGCTCACTATACTAGAGTTCCTTCTGTAGTGGCAAAAGAGCAGGCCTCGAGTTCATCCTCTTCTTCAAGTTCGAGTAGTTCCAGTTCAGCTGCGATCGCCGCAGCTACAGCAGCTTCTCCTGCAATGGCAAAACAACAGGCCCCGACTTTATCCCCTTCTTCAAGTTCGAATAATTCCACAGCTATTCCCACATTTCCTGATAACGTTGGCTGTGATTTGGAACGTTTTCACATTACAGAAACGATGGATGCCGCAGCGGCAGAGCGTATGAAATCCCAGGCAAAAAAATACTATGGAACACAAACTCCCCAAAAAACACTGTTCATCCTCTGGAATAAAAATGAATATCAGGTGTTTCGCATTGCTGCGAATTCTAGCGAGTACGCGAGAGCCGCTGTACCCTCTAGCGCGACTTCTAGCGCAGCTGCTACGCAGGGGTGTACAGAGTCCACAGATTACGATCTACTTATGCCTCCTTGGTCTGGGGAAGTGGAGTGGGGGACGAAGAGGAAGGGGCATGCTACAATTGAAAACGTGGCTCACATACGCGAATGGGTTAGATTCTTAGCGGAAGCTAGGCTCAGCTGTTCGGTAGAGGGTGCCGACCGTGAATTAACGAAACCAGGTTTCTGTCTATTCAGAGAGTCGCAGAACTCTCCCGGTTCTCCTGTTGTGTCATTCTCCAGAAAAATGGACGACGGTACAAATAAAATTAAGCACCTGAAGCTAATGATAGGACTCAATGGACGTCTTCGCGTCACGGAAACACGTAATGGAGTAGAGCAAACCTGCGCCTATACCGTCGCTAAATTGAAGGGTTACTTGGAAAATGAGAGGGACCTTACCTTGGTTCCTGCAAGTCATGCTCCAATTGTTACTCCGTATGTGTCGATACTTCTGCGAGAGGCCTATAGATCCCTAGTTCAGCAAGGTTGGAGCCCCTCTTCTTCCACAACATCATCGGCCAGTAGTCGGTCAACTGCGACGAGCTCATCTGCCGCGCCTTTATATGACACGGGGGAAGCTGCAAAACAAGCAGTCGATAGTCGCACGGTAAATGTTGCGGTATATAAGGAGGAAGGCAGCGATACCCATTCCGTACTCATCGCCAATCGAAATAAGACGAATACTCAGTGTAAACATGTCGAGTTAAAAACAAAAAACACTGAACATGTTGAGCGTTTGATGAGAAGCCCATTACTTCACCTAGGTGAGATAAACGATTACGCAATCCCCAAGGGGCGTCGCGGAAGCATGTTTTTGGATCTACCAAATTCGGGTGGTTTTCTTAGCATCATGTATAAAAAGGTTGATGGGACAGCTACGCGTATAAAGATCACCATCGATGAGGAGACTGGCCTACTGCGGCTACAGGATAAGGAGTTGGTAAGCCAATTGCTTACAGCTACGGAGATAGAAAACTTGATAGAGCACGCTCAAACCTCGATGGAGCCTGGTGGTAGGACAAACTGACGCAATCTCAGAACCCAAATCCATAGCTCATGATAAGTTGTTGGAAGGTCGAGATTTGGAGTTGGACGAAACCAGGGGTTTGATCGAGAAAATCGTAGCCCAAATTCAGTAGAAAATCTGTGTAGTATCCATACTCGTGAGAGGATTGATTCTCTTCCTCTTTTTTCGAGTGATAGCCGCCATATCTGGTTCCAAATCCAATGTACCCGCCAAACTTGTTGATCGGATGATATAAATACGAAGCCTGGAGGTACAGTTCCTCCCACCTGCTCGCAACTCGGGTCCCAAGACACCAATCCCAGCCGTGCCTTACATTCAAACTTCGCTTTCCCACGGAAAGCTCAGGCAATGGATTCATTAAATACTTTGCCGGAGCCGTAGCGCCCAGCATTAGGTAGTAAAAGGATGTTTGAACGGGCGCGCCTAGGGGGGACTTGTATTGCTGGATTTGGGTCTTCTGATAAATTCGCAGTAATTGGATCTGGGAGATAGCTTTGAGTCATCGGATCGGCTTGTGTTAGGCTCGCGCAAGTGATGAGCATTGAAAGGAGCAATTTTTTCATGGGTACCTAAAATTTAAAGAAAAAGCATACCATTTGGGGAGGATTAATGGGAATGTTCATTTTTTTGAGCTTTCATTTTTGGCGGAATTAGGCTATCCTGTGAAGAAAAAATATTTGGCGCAAATGGCTCGTGAGTTGATTGTCATCGGAAATTGGAAAATGTATAAGACGGCCCACGAGGCGGCGGCCTATGTCGAGGAGCTCCTTCCTCTGATCGAAGGCTGCGAGCCTGAGGTGTGCCTGGCCGTTCCGTTTACGTCGATTGCTACGGCCGCTAAGGCAGCTAAGGGCACGGCGGTGAAAGTCGGCGCCCAGAATATGAATGACGCCCGGGAAGGTGCTTTTACTGGCGAGATCGCTGCGCTGATGCTCAAAGAGGCGGGCGCTGAGTTCGTGCTGCTGGGCCACTCGGAACGAAGGCATGGGTTTGGCGAGACTAGCGAATTTGTGCAGAGAAAGGTGGTTAGAGCCCTGCAGGACGATTTGATGCCGGTGTTGTGCGTGGGTGAAACCGCCGCAGAACGGGACGAGGGCCGGATGGAAGAGGTCCTTAGAGAGCAGATCGAAGTGGGGTTGGAAGGCGTTCCCAAAGAAGAGTCTGCAAAGATAGTTCTGGCCTATGAACCCGTTTGGGCGATTGGAACCGGGAAAAGCGCGACGCCAAAGATGGCGCAGGAAGCGCATGCTTTCTGCAGAAAGGTGCTTGGAGATGTGTTCGGTAAAAGAAAAGCTGGAAGCGTGCCGGTCTTGTATGGCGGAAGCGTAAAGGCTGAAAATGTAGGCGAGTTGGTCTCCCAAAAAGATGTCGATGGCGTACTGGTCGGCGGCGCTTCGCTGGATGCAGAGACTCTGGCTAAAATTATTTTGAATTGTAAATCGAAGAAAGTGAAATGACGACTTTATTTTTTATTTGCTTGTTTTTGTTCTTATTCATGTGTGTGATCCTTTGCTTTGCCATCTTAATCCAAGAGGCGAAGAGCTTGGGATTGGGCGCTTCTTTCGGCGGCGATAGCAGCGATTCGTTATTTGGGACGTCGACAGCCGAAGTATTGAAAAAGTTCACCGCCTATTTGTCGGGAGCTTTTTTGGTGGTTTGCTTGCTTCTCTCTTTATGGAGCGGGGCGATAGGCCGGTATGAAGCATTGCCGCTCTCAGAACCTCCCACTGCTGAAGAAGTCGAGTAGGACTTTTTTTCGATGGCAAAGCTCGCCCTTAGAAGGTACGACGATCCTATTTTGCGCAAGAAAGCCGTGAGTGTCGAGGCGATTACGCCCGCCATTGAAAGGCTGGCTGCAGATATGGTCGAGACGATGGTGGGCTCGAACGGGGTAGGCTTGGCCGGACCTCAAATAGGGCAACTGCTCCGTATCTTTATCATCCGCGATGAGATGCTGGCTGAGGATGGGAACTACGTTATGGGCCCGCCCGAGGTAATTATCAATCCGACTCTTTCCAGTCCGTCTGAGGAAAAGGTGTCGATGGTCGAGGGGTGTTTGTCTCTGCCAGGCTTATATGTGGATGTGATCAGGCCCAAAGTGATCCACGTCCGTTACATGAACCTGAAAGGGGAGTGGGTCGAGGAAATGCTCGACGGTTTCCGCGCTCGCGTTACCATGCACGAAAACGATCATCTAAATGGCGTTTTGACCATCGATCGGATAGATAAACGGGAACGGAAAAAAGCCGAACCCCATCTCCTAGCCATCAAAAAAAAATATCATTCTTAGGAGGCAGTTGCAAAACTCTCCCTCCCAGGAAAATCGATGGTTTTGACGTCCATTGCAAGAGCTGGCTCGTTCTGTTCCGGCGATGGACATCTCAGGGGAGAAGGCGAGCCGGAACAGATGCGATGGGCGGCAAAAGGGCGATTTTCCTGCGGCGGAGAGTTTTGCAATTGCCTCCTTAGAACAAGAATGGTATGAATTAGGGTATGGCTAAAAAATACGACGAAACTGCCGTTCAATCTCTTGACGCCCTTGCGCATATTCGGCTTCGCTCGGGGATGTACATCGGTAGATTAGGCGATGGAAGTCATCCCGATGACGGAATCTATGTCATGCTCAAAGAAGTGATCGACAACGCTGTCGACGAATTCATCATGGGCAATGGCACGAAAGTTTCGATCGGGCTCAATGAAAAGACCTCGGCCGTTTCTGTCAGAGATTGGGGTCGGGGAATTCCACTCGGCAAGGTGATCGAATGCGTCAGCCAGATCAATACCGGCGCCAAATACAATGACGACGTTTTCCAGTTTTCGGTCGGCCTGAACGGAGTCGGCTTGAAGGCCGTCAACGCCCTCTCGTCTTATTTTTTCGTAAGAAGCGTTCGCGATGGGGAGTTTGTTGAAGCGAGCTTTGCCAAGGGGATTCTCAAGGAGAAGAAGAAGGGGAAGTCGAAGGATGAAAACGGCACCTACGTTGAATTTATCCCCGATACCGAAATTTTTAAAAAATTCGCCTTTCAACAGGAGATGATCCTAAAGCGTCTCTGGCACTACGCCTACCTCAACGTCGGGCTTACTCTTGTTTTTAATGGCACCGAGATCCGCTCTGAAAATGGCCTTTTGGATTTGTTGAACGAGGAGGTTAAGGAGGACAGGCTTTATGAGCCGCTCCATTATAGGGGCAAAACCGTCGAGTTTGCATTCCTCCACTCTTCTAGCTACGGCGAAACCTATTTTTCTTTCGTCAACGGCCAATATACGCAGGATGGAGGAACCCATTTGTCGGCATACAAAGAGGGGATTCTCAAAGGAATCAATGAGTTTGCCAAGAAGAATTTCCAAGGCGTCGACGTGCGAGAGGGGATCGTCGGGACCATCCTCATAAAGGTGAAGGATCCCGTTTTCGAGTCGCAGACAAAGAACAAGTTGTCGAATAACGAAATTCGCGGCCCCATTGTTCAAGAGGTAAAGGATGCTGTCCAAACGCTCCTTTACAAGAATGAGGAGACCGGCAAGAAAATCGTCGATAGGATCCACTTTAACGAAAAGCTTCGAAAAGAGCTTGCCGCCGTTAAAAAAGACGCCAAAGAAAAGCAGAAAAAAATCTCGTTCAAAATCCCGAAACTCCGCGATTCTAAATACCATTTCGGCGACGGTTCGAAAGAGGGCCTCAATTCGATGATCTTTTTAACGGAAGGGGATTCGGCTTCCGCATCGATCGTCATGACGCGTGACCCATTTACGCAGGCCGTCTTTTCGCTCCGAGGCAAACCGCTTAACGTCCACGGGATGAAACTCGATCAGCTCTATAAGAATGAAGAGATGTACAACCTGATGTCAGCCCTCAACATCGAGGAAGATCTCTCCAACCTCCGCTATAATAAAGTGATCCTCGCCACCGATGCAGACGTCGACGGCATGCACATCCGCAATTTGCTTATCACATTTTTTCTGACCTATTTTGAGGGGCTCGTTTTAGATGGCCATCTTTACCTTTTAGAAACGCCTTTATTCAAAGTGAGAAATAAGCTCAAGACCATCTACTGCTACTCCGAAGAGGAGAAGGTTAAAGCGGAACAAGAATTGAAAAAAGGGATTGAGATCACTCGCTTTAAAGGACTTGGAGAAATTTCTCCCGACGAGTTCAAACAGTTTATTGCAAAAGAGATACGCTTACTTCCCGTGATTATCCAAAATCTCTCCGATATTAAACCAACGCTTGAATTTTACATGGGTAAGAACACCCCTGCGAGAAAATCGTTTATCATGGAAAATCTGGTGATTGACAATGGATGACCTCAAGTCCCAGATGAAGAGTCACTTCATCCAATACGCTTCGTATGTGATCCTCGACCGGGCGATTCCGAATGTGGTTGACGGGCTCAAGCCCGTGCAGAGACGCATCCTCGAAATTCTCTGGCGGCAGAACGACGATAAACTCCACAAAGTGGCGAACATGGTCGGCCAAACCATGCAGCTCCACCCGCACGGAGATGCCCCGATCTACGAGGCGCTTATCACACTGGCCAACAAGGGATTTGTCCTCGATCGGCAAGGGAATTTTGGCAACATCTACACCGGGGACCCCGCTGCGGCGGCCCGTTACATCGAAACACGCCTCTCTCCTCTAGCCCGAGAAACCCTCTTCAATCCCGACATCACCGAAAAAATCCCCTCCTACGATGGAAGGAATTTCGAGCCTGTCACGCTTCCCGCGAAAATCCCTCTCTTACTCATGCAGGGAGCCGACGGAATCGCCGTCGGGATGGCGACCCATATCCTACCTCACAACTTTGCCGAGCTTCTCGAGGCGGAGATCGCCTGCATCGAAGGGAAAAATTTCAAGATCTACCCCGACTTTCCCACAGGCGGGATCATGGACAAAAGCCAGTATGAGAAAGGGAAGGGAAAAGTCAAACTTCGGGCAAAAATCGAGATCAAAGATCCGAAAACCCTTGTCATCCGGGAGATTTGCTACGGAACAACAACCGAAAGCTTGATCCGTTCGATCGATGAGGCGGCCAAAAAGGGCAAAATCAAAATCGAAGCGATCAACGACTACACCGCAAGAGACGTGGAGATCGAGATCCGGCTTCCCCGAGGGCAGTATGCCGAAGAGATTCTCGATGCCCTTTACGGATTCACCGAGTGTGAAGTCTCCCTGAGCTCGCAGGTGATTGTGATCAAAGACAATCTCCCTTGGGAGACTGACGTCCACGAAATCCTCGCCTATAATGCCGCCAAAGTCGTGGAGTTTCTAAAAAAAGAACTCGAGATCGAAAGAGAGCGACTCCTCGAAAAAATCTTCTACAAAACCCTCGAGCGGATCTTCATCGAGAACCGCATTTATAAAAAAATCGAGACCCAAAAGACTTTGGAAGCCATCCATGAGACGTTAGCCGATTCGTTCAAACCCTTCCAAAAAAAGCTCATTCGCGAACCGACTTTCGAAGACAGGGAAAAATTGCTCCAGATTCCGATCCGGCGCATCTCCCAATTCGACATCGACAAGAATAAAGAAGAGATCGCCATTCTCGAAGAGCAGTTCTCCGCTGTGGAAAAAAACCTTCGAAACGTCAAAAAATACGCCATCGAACACCTCAAGAAACTAATCGAGAAATACGGAAAAGACTATCCGCGCAAAACGCGCGTTAAAGCGATCGAAGAGATCGACCGCCGCGCCATCGAGACCAAAGAGATCAAAGTGGGCATCGACCTTCAAACTGGCTTTATTGGAACCAAAGTTTCAGGCACGCACCAATTGCACTGCACCAATTTCGACAAGCTCGTCGTCTTCGACAAAGACGGTTCCTATAAAGTCGTCAACATTCCTGAAAAGCAGTACTTTGAAAAACTGGCCTGGGCTGGTGTCGTCGACAAAAAAACGGTGATGAGCGCCATTTACAAAGCCGAGAATGGTCAAGTCTGGGCCAAACGGTTCATCATCGATAAATTTATCCTCGATAAATCTTACCGCTACATCGACGAAAAAGGCACCCTTGAGCACCTCTCCGACAAGTCCAATCTTTCAATCGAACTCCATTTCCCTCGCGGCCAGAAAACAAACAAGAGCACCTTCAGCCTCAAAGACGTCCCCGTAAAAGGAGTCCAAACCCTCGGCGTCCGAGTGACCAGCCAGAAAGTGAAAAAAATCGTTGTGAATTAGGATGAATCTTCCAACGGGTTGAGCATTGCGTTCAAGACAAAGCGCATCCGTTCGTCCAAAGGGCTTAAGCTTTCCTTCATGGCTCTCCAATTGGTGCCGCAGTCTGGGAAGGCTGCTTCATATTTTTCGACATCGATGTCATTTGGCCCGTAGTAGGGATGGAACATCGACAACAAAACGGAGCCGTTTCCCACTTTTCCCAAGATGGCTGCATTGCCCCAATCGGCTGGTTTTTTTAGGCGGTGGAGCTCTGTATCCAAATAATTTACGAGTACATTTATCTTTTGCGCAATCTCCGATGGGAAAAAACTTCCTCCGCCACTCAAGTAGACCGTGCAGTTTTCTTGGCCGCTTGTGACGGTGACGGCATCGGAATAAAACCCAACCTGGTACTTTTTTCCTGGAAAGGGGCAGAGCGGCCCTCTGGCAATTCCGTCAAAAAGGGGAAGAGTACTTTTTTTGACGGTAAGCTCCCGCTTGTCCGGGTGCTGGGTACTCAACCCATCGTATTCCCGTACGGAGGACATCATATAACTCGCGCCACAGGTGGCGTAGAGGCGTCCTCCACCACGCTTCAGAAATTCGGTTCTGATGAAGGCTGTCTGTGTTGCCGAAAAGACCTTGTCTAAATGGGAGCTTTGCCCTGCCGGAATCACTAACAGCGTTTCCCCGGGATTGCATGTTTCGAGGGCGCCGATTAGTTTTTCTCCCGCAATCGGAGTGACTGTCCAAGGAGTTCTTCCGCTCTCTTTGCGATAGCGGTTCAAAGTATGAAACATGTCGATCTGTTTCGCAATATTGTCCCCGTAAGGGCCAAGCAGAGCGTTTTCTACGTGCCCTTTGTAGACGAGCACGCTGCGGATACTCATCGCCCCCTCCATTTTACCCACGAAAGGGCTGCTAGCGCTTTGCAGAGACCTGATGGGATGAATATAGCCACCCCTTTCAGGAACGCCGCCTGGGCGCCGATAAAAAGAGCAAGCCAACCCCACCCAAGTCCGAGGATCAGGGCCTGGCCGCAGAGCAAGGCGATGAACGGAGGCCATTTTTGCCGCAAAACAGCGATTGCGTAAGCCGCGACGGGAAATGCCGCCAAGTATCCCGCGCACTTGCCGGTCATCCATAACGCATTTGCAGTCCCGTCCAATACGGGCAGCCCCGCCGATGCACATAGCAGATAGCACGAAGCCGAAGCAAAGGCCTGTTTGGGCGATTGCGTGAGACCCAAAATAAAAATAGCCAACGTCTGCAGCGTAAAGGGGACTGGATAAAACGGGATTCTGATCAATGATCCTACCGTAATCAATGCGCATCCAAGCGCCGTTAAGGCGAGGGTGCGCGTTTCTGAAATTCGCATTTCCATGTTTTTACCTCCTGCAGCCAGGATAATTCAGGATCCTGGATCTGGGCAACAGATCAGCTGAGAAAATGCAACTAAAACATAGGTGGATAAATGTCGACACCTGCTAAACTTTTCTGAAACTTGTTGAAAAACAACCAAATTTTAGGTGTATTTTGTGTTGACCGATCTATTCGGGAGTAAGAGTGCAGAGCGGGTACTTCTTTTTTTGCTCGTGAATGAAAGTGGGTATGCAGGCGAGATGCAAAAAGCTTACGGAATACCGCTCACCCCGCTTCAAAGCATCCTCAGCAAGCTGGAAAAAGCGGGGATTCTCGTCCATCACGTCGAGAGAAAAATCAAGCTCTACCGCTTTAACCCTGTCTATCCCTTGCACGATGAACTCAAAGCGCTCTTAAAAAAGGCGTTTATCCATCTGCCAGCGGAAGCGAAAAGGCCTTTATTCTCCCGCAAAGCGCGTTGGCGAGATTCCTCAAAAGACACTTATGCGCACCAGAAGCGAACTGCTCTGTGCTTAGACGCCTTTTGGCGGCGACTTCAAAAAATCCAGCGCGTATCGATTCAGGCGCAATCTGCAGGACAAGCCTTTGGGGATGTGCGCGTGAGCGAAGAGAAAAGGGACGTCCTTCTGTTTACGGAAAATGGTCATTGGGAGCAGGGCCTCGACTTCAGAAATGTTCTGCGTTGGTCGATCGACCGCTCTGCGGGGATGATCGCTTTAGAACACCTTCGCTATGGCCCGAACCGCCCCGACTTTCTCTTTCATCTAGCCCCCACGGGGCCAAATACTCTCCAGTCGATCGATTCGCATCTTGCTCTCGACGATTGTTACTTTGGACGAATCGAATTTACCAAACAACATATCCGGTTTCTTTGGAGGAACTTAGGTCTCCGAAAGAATGAAACTCTGCATTACGTCTATTCGTAACCCACAAAAAGAAATGAAAAACAGCTCGTTAAGATTTTTCTTGCAAAAAAAATCTTACTAAAATAAATTTCCTGGTCGCTTGAAAAATCCACCATGGAGGTGTAAAATGACACAGGCAATAGATGGTTCATCAGAAAGTTGCTATGGCTATGATGTAGGTATCGATGAATTGGAAGACAAGCACGTGTCTTCGAAACAATCCTACAAGGATGCATTTGTGAATCTTAAGTCTTTCGGAGACAGGAGCGCAAATCTCGTGAAGCCACTGATGAGCAGATGTACGAAAGTCGATTTTGACTTTACAGTGAGCGTGGAAGATAAACACGGAAATAAGGCGGAAGGTTCCGTACATGTTTCAGCGCAAGGAGAACAGTCCTCTGGATCGAACAAGTCAAGCTCATCGAAAAAATAAAATGGGGCAGATCTTCGCTTTGTTTTTGTCGCTTCTGTGTATTTCATGTACGCAACGAAAAAACAGAGTATTGGAAGAAGGGGATTTCACACGAATCCCCCTCTTTTTTCTGCCTTGTTCTGGAGCCCCGTTACTGAAGGCAGAAATCGACGGAATGGACGTTTGTCTAAAAGTTGATTTGGGTGCGGCTTGTGACATGATCCTCAAGGAAAGGATTTTAGAAAAAATCCAGAATAAAGAATTTAGGGGGATGAGTGTTGGATACGGTGTCCAAGGAAATCAGCATATGTCTTCCCTTTATTGGATCCCTAAAATCACAATTGGCAACTTGGGTTTTGAAGACGCGATCTCGACCGAGGAAACTATGCAGATGGTACTGGGAAACAAAATAGGGGATTGGAGTCAAAAAGAAATTGACCGACAATTTACCCAGATTGATGGAAGAATCGGAAGTGGAATTCTGTCGCTTCTTCAGTGTTATTTTGACCTTCCCCATAAAGCACTGTTTCTGGCGAGAAATTTGGAAGAAATTCGGAAATGTTATTGTGTTAATGAGTTTGTGGAGGTGCCATTTGAGTTTGAAAATGGACATGTCATTTTAAATGTTGATACCGATTTTGGTAGGAAAAAGCTTTTATTAGATACAGGGGCTACTGCTTCAATCTTTAGAAGTGCTCAAGCTCCTGATGAAAAAAAGAATTGGGTCAAGATCACACTTTCGTTTGAAGGTCTTGATTTTGGCCAATGGGAGTTTTTTCTTCACGATTTCACGGATCGCGTGCTTGCCGACGGCGCCCTTGGGATCGATTTCTTTAAGAAGCATGGAATACATTTAGATTTTGAACATCGAAAAGCTTATATTCAACGTACTTATTAGTGGAGATTTTATGTCAATTTCGTTAAGTTGCTTGTCGAATCAGCCCAGCCGGAGCGACTGGCGTGTGGGGAGTTCTCTGTGCGGGGGAGTCGCTGGGGGCATATATGGAGTTTTGATTAGTAAGTATGCAATGGGTGCGAATCCATTCTTGGGGTTGGGCGTTGGCATGCTAACTGGTGCGAGCATTTTTCCCGCCGTAAACAGTTGGTATTTGCGCCATCGTCGGAAATTTACTCCTCTTTGCCCCGTTCACGCACCGTTATCATCCCCAGCTAGCATCAACAGACCGCTACCCCGTCACTATCGGTGGCTTCAGTCACATCCTCAGCCGGACCAGCCAT
>Ga0206988_1174_pt2 | contig 14606 bp, 14 predicted proteins | sample Alteio_BWMinCont_12_FD_153263 | JGI IMG/M metagenome (GOLD analysis project Ga0206988, IMG submission 153263) | Enriched cells from forest soil in Barre Woods Harvard Forest LTER site, Petersham, Massachusetts, United States -... | ecosystem: Environmental > Terrestrial > Soil > Temperate forest >... | reverse complement strand
GCTGCACCCGGACGCCTAGCTGCTCTAGTAGTTCGATCAATAAAGTCACATCCAGGATATCCGGGATATTGCTAATTTTCATCGGTTCGGAAGTGAGCAGAACAGCGCTGATCACCTGAAGGGCTTCGTTTTTCGCGCCCTGCGGGAAAATGCTCCCTTTCAGTTTTCTGCCACCGGTGACTTCGAAAGAATACACTATGCTGGATTTTGGCTTTGGTCGGTTTCGGGCCTAAAAAATTAGCAGGTGGAATAAAGTTCACCTGCTAATCTGAATGTATGCCAGGAGATCGCTAAAATCTCTTCTTCTTGAATTTGCCGCTCCGGTCGATATTCCGGTCGTTGCGGTTGTTATTCCTGGGTTGGAATTTCTGGTTTCTTTTGTTGCGGTAGTCGCCATAGCTTCCCCTGTCCCGTTCGCCGCGGTTGTCTGTGGCACGGAAGCTCTTAACATAGGGCGTGTTGGTAAATTCAAGCTGTCCATCCGTAATCCGGGTCAGCTCACTTTGAATCGCATCATCATGCACGGTTTCCTTGTGCCAGTTATTATATGCGAGTTTCATATAATATGCAACGGCATTGGCAAAACCATTACGCTTTTCAGGGTTTTCTTCCAGGAGAGCTTTATTGATGATCAGTTCCAGGTTCTTTCCAAGATGGGCTTGCTTGGGGTATCGCTTGGGATAATTCAGGGGTTCGGGTTTGGTCCGGAGGGTCTCCTTGGTGGGGATTGGATAAGGCGAGGCTACCTCCAATTTGAAATCCGATATCAAAAAAAGGTGGTCCCATAACTTATGGCGAAAGTCTTCAACATTCTTTAGGTGTGGATTGAGGAAACCCATCAGCTCAATTACCGCATGGGCGTTTCGCTGGCGGACTTCCTTATCCTCCAAGGAAAGGAGGTATTCGATCATCTTCTGGATATGGCGGCCATACTCCCTCATTACCAGGTAATTCCTCGTGGTATTGTATTCCATGCACTGTATTTAAGGCAAATGTAAGCAACAAAGTGCTAAATAAAGAACAGGCTCAGCCCGGACCTGACCTGCGTTTGGGCCGAATTGAAGCCAAGTCCTCGAGTCCTTCCGGCTTGACTTTAAAAGTAAGAATCCTCTATAAGATGGAAGGCCTTGTTGGTAGATTATGGTGCAATTTCCGCTTCGCCGGGGAGCGCTTATCCATGGAAAAAGGCCCCTTCTTTATTCCCCCGTTCAACGGATAACGTCAAAATAAGCGATAAATTTCTTGGATTGGTACATTTAATAGCAGTATCTTTTGATTTAATTGCTGGGACTTGGGTAAATCTGATCAGTCAATCTTGTCTGCCAGCCCTCCTAGTTTTATGCATATGCCTGTTGAATGCTCCTTGCGCAGTGTTCCAGGCAAGCGGAATACCATGCCGAAGTACAATCATTTGCAGACCTGTTCTACCTTATTATTAGAACCACCACGCGAGGCTATTTCTTGAACCTGGACTTGTCTAATGGATAGGGTTGAGAATTGATTGTAATAAAAAATTGAAAGATCAATTCAACAACCTTCAGCAGTACGTTTTTCGAAGTGCGCAATATATTGTGCCTCAGGTGGAGCAAAGGCCATTCATCGCCGGAGAATGATCCATGATCCCCGCTGCTCAATTCTATCAACACAAAAACCGGCAATTCAGGTATGAAGAAAAAACTTAGGGTCGGCATAATCGACCTCGTTTGCAAAGGACCAACCAATACCTTATGGGGAAGAATCATGCATGCCAATCTGGCGAGTATTATGCCCCAGGTTGTGGCTACCTGGTGTGAACAGGAAGGCCATGAAGTGAAAATGATCTGCTATACCGGGCAAGAGGACCTTACCCGGGAATTGCCGGGAGGGGTGGACCTCGTTTTCATCAGCTCATTTACTCAAGCCGCTTTGCTCGCCTATTCGTTGAGCCACTTTTTTCGCCGCAAAGGCATCGTGACCGTGCTCGGAGGCCCCCATGCCCGATGTTATCCGGATGATGCTTGCCGCTATTTTGATTTCGTCCTGGGATTCAGCAATAAGGCAACTATTTCGGAAGTACTCAATAATTGTGTTCCCCAGCGACCGGAAGGGAAATACCTAGCCGCGGACCGGCAGCCCCTTGAATTGCCCGGCGTGGAAGAGCGCTGGAAATTCATTTCGGCTACCTTAAAAAAAGCGCCTTTCCTCAAACTCGTTCCCATGATCGGCAGCATGGGCTGCCCATACACCTGTTCCTTTTGCATTGATTCGACCGTGCCCTACCAGCCTTTGGATTTTCAAAGCATGAGGAAGGATTTGGAATTCCTCCTGACCAAGTTCAAGAGACCATTTGTGGCATGGCATGACCCCAATTTCGGCATTCGCTTTCAGGAAAATATGGAAGCAATTGAGGCCGCCACGTCCAAAAAGAATTTTCGATTTATCGCAGAAAGCAGCCTGACGGTGCTTACCGAAAAGCATTTGAAGGTGATGCAGGAGAATGGATTTTTCCGCGTTGTTGCCCGGAGTTGAAAGTTGGTATGATTTAGGCAACAAGTCCCGCGCTGCACACATCAGGGGGGAGGAGAAGGTCAATCAAGTCTCCGAACACATAAATATGATCTTTCGCTATGTGCCCTATGTCCAGACCAATTTTGTGCTGGGCCTGGATAGTGACTCCGGACCAGAACCTTTTGAGCTGACCAAGCGGTTTATCGACAAGTCTCCCAATGCATTTCCTGGATATTCACTGCTCACGGCATTTGGTGAGGCTGCTCCCCTTAATTTGGAATACCAGCGATCCCACCGGGTGCTGCCCTTTCCATTCCATTTCCTGAATAACCACCTGGCAATGAATATCAAGCCACTGAATTACAATTGGGTTGATTTTTACGACAAAGTGATTGACCTTACCGAATATTCATTTTCACCCCGGGCGCTTTATCGCCGGTTCCGCGGAATACCGAATTACACTTCCAAGTGGATGAATTTGATGCGGGCGATTTCCTCAGAAGGATACGGGCGCATACGCTTTTTCCGGAAGGTACGGGAACAGCTCATCAAGGATAAATCATTCCGGGACTATTTCGAAGGAGAATCGCAGGAACTGCCCGAATTCTACACGAATATTGTCAAAAAAGACCTCGGTGTATGGTGGAATTGGCTACCCCAGGGAGCGATAAACCATAATCCCAACGCGTACCTCAAGAAAAAGGCGGAACACAAAGTGGCTGTGGGGGTACTCTGATCCTTATTCATTATGGGGGGAAAAAAGCTGACGCAATCCGCAGAGCGTTGCGCACGGTCTTGGCCAAATGAAACGGCAACCGAACGGGAGCTGAGTGTTGAGCCGCCATCCGGTTGCCGCTGCAGAAATTTTACTGTATCAATATCTTGGTCACGTATTGCTGGGCATGGGTAATGTCCCGGGTACGGAGAAAATATACTCCGGAAGCGGGATGCCGCGATAAGTTAAGACTTACCAGATTGGTCTCGTTCAGGGTTACCTCATTGCGTTGGATAACCTGACCCGTGATGGAAACTAGCTCGAGCAGGAAATCGCCGGTCTGGTTTGCATCAAATTGGAGCGTCAGGGAATTCGCCACCGGATTGGGGTAGGTCGAAATGCCCACGGTAGGTCCGGCGTCAATATTTACCACTTTGACAATGGAATAGGTGCTATTTCCGTTGGCGTCAACCTCTCGGATCCTGAAGTAAATAATTCCGGTCTGACCTTGCTTTAGCGGATACTGGAATTGGTACTGAACAACCTGTCCGGATCCATTGCCCTTTTCCGTTTGCTGGTCTACCGCCTGGAAGGAGGATCCATTACTGCTATACTGAATCTCATATCCCGCCTGACTTCCGTCGCTCGGTGCATACCATTGTAACTGGACAAAATTTCCCTTGTCGGAGGCGGTAAATCCGGAGATCGAAGAGGCCAGGGGATTGGACGGACACAAATAATAGACTAGATTAAAATCGCCAGAATAAACGGTGCTGATGCTGTCCTTATAGTTGATACCTCCCTTGATCGTAGTCAACCCTCCGTTGATGGTATAGGTAAAGGGGATCGTACCTGTCCCGATATAGGAGGCTACCATGGTGGACCCTTGTGAATCCGTTCTGTTAGTAAACACGTTGGTCGGTCCGTAGGTTATGGTGTCGCCTGGTGTCCCGTTGGCATTCAGGGAATCGGGGCCATAAATAAAGTTGGTGTCGGGGGTGGAGGAAATCCCGGGACCTTCAATATCATTGTTGATGGCCAGGTTAAATTTATAGTCCACCTTGACCACCGCAGTGTTCAGTACATAGGTCGTGGAAATACCCGAAATGGTGTCCAACAGCGAAACGCAACTCAGGGTGCTGGTGGGATATAAGGCCGGGTTGAACTGAGGAAAGGTTAGGGTAGACACCGGGTTTGTAGTCGGAAGCAAAATAAAAGAGTTGTTTACGGTAGTCGCCGGAATACCTCCTGAACAGGTACATTGTGCGGAAGCCTTTTGGGAGACCAGTTCGATGAAAACCAAAGCCACTAAACCCAAGGAGTAAACCTGTTTCATAGATACGGATTTAAACAAGTGATAGGATCTGATACGTGTGACAAAACTACCTAGATTGATACTCAATGTCAACGCACTACTACGCAACTTGACTCCTTAGTAAAAACCTCATGCCGATGCTGAGCGGGTCAAAATTATAAAACATAAGTCATTGATTCACAGATAAGATCTCATTTAGATTTCAAAATCTTTCCAGCCCCTCTACCTTTATCCTTCATGGTCAAAATTTTACTGGATTGCAGGCGCCAACCGATAGATTTTTGGGAGACCGAAGATGGTCTTTTCTTCGGGGCCTGCCGATCGCTGGCGGATGCCATTTTTCCCACCATTACCTGGCTCGAACCAAGCATTTCCGGACAAGGAGTAGCTAGGGGATGGAGGTTTCCTTATCGGGATCCTTGGCTCCGGCGGTTCGCCGGGTTATTTGGCCGGCCTTCCGGGATTGAACCGTTTATTCAACGCGAAAATCCGTCGCTCAGCATCACGATCGGGGACCCGCCGGAACCGGGAACCAGCATTCCCACCATTAGCTGGCTGGCTGGCAGCTTTGATCAGGAACTGCTGTCGGGGCGGCTGATCTCTACCCGCAAAGAATGGAAAAGCCTTGCTCGTTGTTCAGGGATCCTGGTTGGTTCAGTATCCGCAGAACAATTCCTTATCGACCGCTTACCTAGGCTGAAAGGCCGGATCCGAATGCTGGCACCGTTTCCCGCCAATTTGCATCGGCCGCTGGACCCTGTTCAGAAGCAATTGGTGAGGGAACGATACGCTGAAGGCCGGGATTATTTCCTGGCCTCCCTGGATGGGGCTGAAGTTGCCGACCTCGTGGCTCTGCTACTGGCTTTTGCCGTCTTCAAGAAAAGGCAGAGGTCAAACATGGCATTGATTTTAATCAATGTACCTAGATCTATCTTGGAGGATTTCGCTGAAAAAAAAGACAGCTATCGTCACCGGGAAGACCTGAAATGGCTTACCGTGCATGCACCTGTCGACCGAAGCGAACTGCTGGCTTCGGCCTACACGCTCCTTTTGCCTTCGTCGGGTGGCAATCCCCTGCTCACCTTAGCTGCTTTTTCAGGCCGGGTACCGGTCATTTCTGCTTCCGTCCCGCGCCAGGATTCCTTTTGGGAAGCATCGGTTCTCCATTCCAATCTACGAGACCCGGAGGATCTAGCCGGTCAGATGATTGCCCTTTATAAGGACGAATCGATTCGCACGAAGCTGATCAATCGGGGGGACGAAGAACGGAAGCGCTGCAATCCGGAACAATCCTGCAGTCAATTTCTGGAGCTGATAGGGGAAGTGCTGCGACTGCCAGCAGAAATGACAATTCATGGTAAATTCGCAGGCAAAACCTAAGCTATGAGGCAGTCTACCATCCATATTGAGGTGACACTTGATGACAACAAAGTGCCCAATGATATCAGTTGGACGGCTTCCGACAGTACAGCCGCTGAACCCAGAAGGGCCGATGCCATGATGCTTGCGATGTGGGACCGAACGGAAAAAACCGCATTGCGAATCGATTTATGGACCCCGGACATGATGGTCGACGAAATGGCGGACTTTTATTATCAGACCTTGATAACCATGGCGGATAGTTTGCTACGGGCAACCCAGCAGGGCGAGCTGGTATCTCAAATGAAGCAATTTGCCAAGGATTTTCGGACGAAATTCAGGGAGAAGGAATTGAAAGAGAATAAGGCGTAAAAATCAACGAGTATGCAACTGGAACAACGAGTCATGGAGGACTTAAAACAGGCCATGCTGAGCAAGGATGAAAAAGGAATGCGCAGCTTGCGAGCAATCAAGGCGGCCATTATTTTGGCTAAGACTGCGGAAGGAGCTGGTGGCTCGATTTCTGAGGCAGACGAATTGAAATTGCTCCAAAAACTGGTCAAGCAACGGCGCGATTCGCTGGCTATTTATCAGCAGCAAAATCGTCCGGACCTGGCCCGAAAAGAAGAAGAAGAGATCGATATCATCGAAAAATTCCTTCCCAAATCGCTCAGCCCGGAGGAGCTTCGGGCCGCCTTGTCACAAATCATCCGCGAATTGGGCGCCAGTTCCCCGGCTGACCTGGGAAAAGTCATGGGCGTGGCCAGCAAGCAACTAGCTGGCAAAGCCGACGGAAAGACGATCAACGCCATGGTCAGGGAAATCCTTTCATCCTGAATCGGTATTAAAATGGGTAGCGCTCCAGTTGGCTATTGACCTGATATTCCTGTTTGTCGCCATCGGCGCGATACTCAAGGGCCTGCACCGGGGGCTCATTGTTGCCATTTTTTCTTTTCTTGCGCTGATTGTTGGGCTTGCTGCGGCAATAAAATTCTCTGCTATCCTGGCGGAATCTTTGCGAAGCACCTTCCATCCGAATTCGCGCTGGGTGCTCTTATTTTCATTCATTTTGATTTTTGCGGTCGTCGTTTACTTAGTTCACCGTGTAGCAGAATGGATGGAGACCTTGATCGATCTCGCTTTTTTGGGATGGCTAAGCCGCCTGGCCGCCGCGCTGTTGTATTTTGCCTTGTATGCGGCGATTTACAGTGTCCTCCTTTTTTATGGCAGCCGATCGGGTATTGTTTCCCAGCATCAGATCCACACTTCCCGGTTATACCCGTATATTGAACCCTGGGGCCCTACCATTCTGAATACCCTGGGAAAGCTGGCTCCTTTCTTTCGGAATTTGTTTGGCGAATTGTCTACGCTATTTGACAATAGTCGGCCGGTTCCCCTTTCTAATCCGGCCTGACTCCGGCTTGCCTTTTATAGTCTATTTTTTTTATAGAGTGTTCAAATTAACCAATGCAAGTTTCCACTGACAGCGACAGCTAACACTCAATGTATTCCAATTGGTCTCCCAAGTCAACCCTTCGCGGTCGAAAATTTCCTAGTTATTGTAAATTTGCGCTAAATCGAATCGCTTCTCAGGAAGAACAGGTTTTTTTGGAGTAAATCGATTATTTTAGCAATTAATTGCTGACCCTGTTGGGTAGTCATGCACTACGAAATCAAACAAGACGAGAAGTTCAGGTTCATCGAAGAGGGCGAAGGCGAGCCACTAGTCCTTTTGCATGGGTTGTTTGGAGCCCTCAGCAATTTCCTGGATCTTATCTCCTATTTCCGCAACCACTGCAAGGTAATAGTACCGATTCTCCCCCTCTTCGAGCTGGACCTGTTGCATACCACGGTTGGAGGTTTGCAAAAATTCGCTCACCGGTTCATTGAGCATCGCAATTACCGCAACTTACACCTGCTCGGCAATTCCCTAGGAGGTCATGTTGCCCTCCTGTACGTGCTTAAGCACCCGGAGCGCGTCAAATCCATTATTCTGACCGGAAGCTCAGGGTTATTTGAAAGCGGGATGGGAGACACATACCCCAAGCGCGGCGACTATGAATACATCAAGAAAAAGACCCAGCTGACCTTTTATGATCCAAAGATTGCCAGCAAAGAACTGGTGGATGAAGTCTACGAGATCGTTAACAACCGGCTCAAGGCTTTGAAAATAATCTCTCTGGCCAAAAGCGCCATCCGGAATAATTTGGGCGAGGAGCTCAATCAAATCAAACAATCAACGTTATTGATCTGGGGAAACAACGATGCAATCACGCCCCCCTTCGTCGGCAGGGAATTTCAACGGCTTATCCCGAACAGCGAATTGCATTTTGTGGATAAGTGTGGACACGCCCCCATGATGGAAAAGCCGGATGAATTCAATAGCATCCTGCACAAGTTCCTGAAACGCCTGAACGAGCCCGCGACCGTGGCCTGAATTTGCTACTGAACCCCAAATGTCTTTCCCATTGGCATGTTGAACAAAGAGCTCATAACAGATACAATTCCAACTCTCCGCCTAAGCGATCGGGTGGGGAGGGCTCAGGAACTCATGGCTGACCTGCATGTTGCCCATATCCCGGTAGTTGAAGGAGGAAAATTAATCGGTTTAGTCACCGAGGAGAACCTGCTCAATGCTCCGGATTCCGAAACCACGCTGGCCCTGGTCCGGCAAGAGTTTTCCCCTATTTCTGTCCGCGCCAACACCCATTTCCTCGAAGCGGTCCAAGTTGCCAATGAGTTCAACCTGACTGTCATACCTGTCGTTGAAGAAGGGTCGGCCTATCTTGGGGCTATTACCGCTGCGGATCTGCTCAAATCCCTCGGTCATATGATGGGAGCGGACAGCCCCGGCGCCGTTATCGTGCTGGAAATAGACCGCCTCAACTTCTCCTTCTCGGAAATCAGCAAGCTGGTAGAAACCAATGATGCCCTGATAACTCAATTGAATACTTACGCCGAACCTCCTTCTAGCATTTATTTGACCTTAAAAATCAATCGTCTCGAAATCTCCGACATCATTGCGACGTTTCAGCGTTATGAATACAAGGTTAAATACTATTTCGGCGAAGAATTGTATGAAAACGAATTGCGAAGCAATTACGACCACTTGATGAATTACCTGAATATTTAGCCTACGTAAGATTATTTCACTTGTAAATGCCTGACAACAAATTAGTTGTCAAGATCATGCTAGCTAAGCTGCAAATCTACGGCCTGGCCACTGCCTTGATGCTCGCCTCTTCCCTGCTGCATGGTCAGAATCCAACGCTGGATTCAGGCGCCGCGCGGGATTCTCCATCGCCGGATTCGGTTACTTCACTGCATCCCAGGAACCGATATATAATTGGCGAAATCACCATCCATGGGAACCGGATCACCAAGGACTATATCATCCGCCGGGAGCTTTTTTTCCGTAGTGGCGATTCGGTCTATCTGCCAGAACTTGTCGAACTTTTTGAAAAATCCAAGGATGAACTTATCAAGACCCACCTGTTTATTGACGCAGTCATTTTTCTGCAAGGCTTCCGGGGTTTTGTCATCGACCTACAGATCGATGTCAAGGAACGATGGTATGTATTTCCTTTGCCATATGCCCGTCCGGTAGATCGAAATCTTACGGCATGGGGGGAAAAGAACTATAGTCTGAGCCGGCTTGATTACGGACTTAAGTACATCCAATACAATTTCACTGGCCGCAATGACAATTTGGTGGCTTGGCTGATAACCGGCTATTCACGCCAGATCGACTTATCTTATGACCAGCCCTATGCAGACCAGTCCCTGCGCCATGGATTTGGTGCCTCTTTCTCCTATATAGAAATGTATGAAGTAAATGCCCTTACCGTAAATAATCAGCAATATTTTATCAACTCCGACTCAATACCTTATGCTTCCAAATACCTGAGCCGGCAGATGTCTTTCTCGCTGCGCTATTATTTCCGGCCGGCCATCAAGACCAAGCATTTTTTTCGACTGGCATTCACCCAGGTCAACATTGACAGTGCCGTATCAGTCTGGAATCCGCAATACTTCCGTACGGGATTACGCGGAGTCGCTTATCCTGAATTTTCCTACGTGCTTAATTACAACGACCTGGACTATACACCCTATCCCTTGAAAGGGGTCCTGTTCGAGACTGGTTTTCTCCGCCGGGGAATCAACCGCGATATGAACCTCTGGCAGATTTATGCAAAAAGCACGGAAAGCTGGCCGGTGGCGCCAAAGCTATATTTCAATATGCAGGACCTGGCTTTGCTGAAATTGCCTCTGAACCAACCTTTTTACAATCAGCAACTATTGGGATACGGCGATTATTACATCCGGGGACTGGAGAAGTATGTGGTTGACGGCGAATTTGCCGGTTTGATTCGCAATACTCTGATGCGAGACCTGGTACATTTCAATATTCCCTTCTTACGGGGAACGACGCACGATATAATACCTATCCGCATATTTGCAAAGATTTACGCGGACGCGGGGTATGTGTATAATCAACAACCGCTAACCAATACCCTCTGCAATTCCCTGCTGTATTCCGGAGGATTCGGATTCGACCTGGTCACCTTTTATGATTTTGTATTCCGCTTCGAGTGCAGCTTTAACCAATTCGGAGAAAAAGGGCTATTTTTTCACATTAGCAATTACTTTTGAGGTTTATTCGCAAGGCATGAAAGTAGCGATCTACAGCCGCATCCTGGATGAAGAGCAACAATTCGAAGCCCAGGGCCTTTTCGACGAGCTAAAGAAGAATCAGGTCGAATGCCTGATATTCCAGGCATTCCTGGATAAGATCGGCGGAAGATTCAAACTTCCTGCCCAGGTGTCCTCATTTCGCAACGCGGCAGACCTCGACGAATCTATTGACTTTCTTATCAGCCTGGGCGGTGACGGAACCCTACTGGATACCGTCACCCTGGTTCGTGATAAAAACATTCCGGTTCTGGGGATTAATTTTGGAAGGCTGGGTTTTTTAGCGAGTACTGGTAAAAATGACCTTCCCAGTGCCGTGGACTCCCTGGTCAACCGAACATTTGTCATCGATAAGCGCTGCCTGATCCATTTGGATGCGAATAAGCCCCTCTTCGACGAAGTGCCTTACGCCCTGAATGAATTCGCGATTCACAAAACGGATACTTCGCCGATGATCAAGATCCATACCTACCTGAACGGGGAATTCCTCAACACGTATTGGGCCGATGGTTTGATTGTGTCCACCCCCACCGGATCCACCGGTTATTCGCTCAGCTGCGCAGGTCCCGTCGTGTTTCCCGAATCGGCCAGCTTTGTGATAAACCCCGTTGCGCCGCACAACCTCAACGTTCGTCCGATCGTAGTGCCGGATGACAACATTATTTCCTTTGAAGTGGAAGGCCGTTCCGACCAGTTTATCTGCGCCCTCGATTCCCGTAAGGAAATCGTGGACAAAAACGTTCAGTTGGCGGTTAGGAAGGAAAGATTCACCCTGAGCCTGGTTCGCCTGAATGAGGCTAATTTCCTGCAAACCTTGCGGAAAAAGCTTTCCTGGGGGCTCGACACCAGAAATTAACAATTGCCAAAAAAGAAAAGCCCTGAAAATTCGTTTACCACAAGAATAAAACCTTTTATGGCTGGTAGTTTGAAGGTGTTTTTGACCAGTTGGCTGCTCTTTTTGGTTTGTACGGGCCTCCAAGCACAATATGAAAGCATAGAACAGGAAGGAGAAGTCGGCATTTCAGGGGGTGCCGCCCATTATTTTGGGGATCTCAACCCCGACACGCACCTCAATCGTCCCAAGATCGCCTTGGGGGCTTTTTTCCGCAAGCAATTCGGCAATTACGTTGCTGTTAGGGTGGATGCCCATTATGCTCAGTTGGGGTATTCCGACATTTATAACAAGCAAAACAGCTTTGATCTACGCAGGAACCTCAGTTTTGATACGGACATCTGGGAGTTGGCCTTTCAGGGCGACTTCAATTTCTTCAAATTTGTACCTCGCGACGGGCGTTACCGCTACACTCCATATCTAACCTTCGGTGCCGGCATTTTCAGTTATAATCCATATACCTATTATCAAGGTCAGAAGGTATACCTCCGCCCCCTGGGAACGGAGGGCCAGGGTTCGGCACTATATCCTAACCGGAAACCCTACGGCACGATGGCTGCCTGTTTTCCCATCGGAGTGGGATTTAAATACAACCTGAATCCGAAAATGAATCTAAGCTTTGAAGTGGTCTACCGGTTTACCACCACCGATTATATTGACGACGTCAGCACTACCTATGCCGGGGCGGCCGCTTTTCCCACCCTGCCCAACGGTCAGCCTTCCCTGGCCGGCTTGCTGCAAGACAGATCCTATGCAACCGGTGAGCCGATTGGGATCGCCGGCCGGCAGCGCGGCTATTCCAACCAAAAGGATTCCTATGTCATGGCAGAACTAATGCTTTCCTTCAATATCACTTCCTATAAATGTCCGACCGCCAAATAAGGCAAGTCCGCAATCCTATGCTGGACAACGCTCTGGCGCAAGGGGACCAGGGCATCTCATCGGCTGTACGCCTTAATTTCGTTAGCTTTGATCCCTTGAAAACAGCCGGCATGGACGCAATGAAAGAAAATATTGACCTTGGGCGCCTGCCGGCGCATATTGCCATCATTATGGACGGCAACGGGCGCTGGGCCAGGGAGCAAGGGCAGGACCGCCTGTTCGGCCACTATCACGGAGTGGAATCTGTTAGAAATATTGTGGAAGGCTGCGCAGAATTAGGGATCGGCTATTTGACGCTCTATGCCTTTTCGACTGAAAATTGGGATCGTCCGGAATATGAAGTGACCGGTTTGATGGAATTGCTGGTCGAGACCATCCAACGCGAAGTCGACACCCTCAACAAAAACCAGATCCGCCTGCACGTTATCGGCGACATGCACTTGCTTCCCGATTATGCCCGAAAGGAACTCAACGAGGCTCTGGAGAGTACGGCCGGGAACAACGGGCTCAATCTCATAATGGCCCTGAGCTATAGCAGTCGCTGGGAACTGGTGGAGGCGGCGCGCAATATGGCGCGCGATGTGCAGCTGGGCCGTTTGGACCCAGACAGCATCTCCCAGGAATCCTTTCAGCAATACCTCTGCACCCGCGGATTTCCGGACCCCGAACTGATGATCCGGACCAGCGGGGAATTCCGGATCAGCAATTTCCTCCTCTATCAACTAGCTTATGCGGAACTCTATTTTACTCCGGTCCGCTGGCCAGATTTTCGGAAGGCCAATCTGTATGAAGCCATTCTTGACTTCCAAAGCCGCGAAAGGCGCTTTGGAAAGACCAGTGAACAAATCCGCCGTGCATTGAGCATGGGCAGGTAAAATTCATTGGCAATGAATTGGATATCTCTCATTTTCGGGCCTACATTTTAACAAAGCCTTTTGATTAATCCGCTTAATTTGCCGCTCTAAAACCGACTGGATGCTTCGCAGACTGCTGACCGGTGTGTTAGCTGCTACATTTTGTTTTCTTATCACGACGGCTGAGGCCCAAATTACCGACACATCGCATCCGGTTTCCGTAGACCCAGAGTTGCTCAACCTGGCTAATTCAAAGGTTCCGAAAGAATATACCATTGCCGGGATCAAGGTTTCCGGCACCAAATACCTGGACGAGTCCTTGCTCATTTCCATTTCCGGCCTCACCGTGGGTGACAAGGTGCAAATCCCCGGTGGGGACAACTTCAGCCGCGCGATAACCAAGCTCTGGAATCAAAACCTTTTTTCCAACATTGCCATTTTTTTTACCAAAGTTTCCGGCACCGATATCTATATAGAGATCGTGGTAACGGAGAGGCCAAGGCTGAATGAGTTCTATTTTAAAGGTGCAGGAAAGTCTGAATCAGACGATCTCCGGCCCAAAACCGGGCTGGTCAAGGGACGGGTCGTTACCGAGAACATGAAGCAAACGGCAGTGCAAAACATTCAGAAGTACTATGCCGACAAAGGCTTTCAAAGTGTTGCTGTCCAGGTAGTCGAAGCAAAAGTGCCCTCTGCACCTAATTCCGAATCCCTGACCTTTATTATTACCAAAGGGGTCAAGGTCCGGATCAACCAGATCAATTTCTTTGATAATAAGGCAATTTCAGACAACAGCCTGAAACGGCAGCTCAAGGATACCAAAGAAATGACCCGCTTTACTCTATACCCGCCGGCGGATACTAGCCCGTACGGAGCCAACAAGGAAATCACCCTGAAGGAATATATCGACGAGTGGGGGTTTTTGTCCTTCACCCTGACCCGCGAATTCCTGGATCCCTACTTCCGGTTTAAGTTATTTAGCTCCGCAAAGTTCAATGCTGCGAAATATGCTACGGACAAGGGAAAAGTCATTGATTATTACAATTCCCTGGGGTACCGCGACGCAAGCATCGTGGCTGATACGACCTATTATAACAAGAAAGGGCAGATGGACATTGACATAAAGGTGGATGAAGGCGCCAAATATTATTTCGGGAACGTCAGCTGGAAAGGGAATACCAAATATTCCGACTCCCTGCTTACCCTGCTGCTGGGCATCAAAAAAGGGGATGTGTATGATTTAGATATTCTCAACAAAAAGCTAGGGAAGGGCGGCGCAGCGGAAGGCGCGGACATCAGTGGCCTATACCTGGATGACGGCTACTTATTTTTCCGAGTCGATCCGGTCGAAACGGCTGTCTATAACGACACCATCGATTTCGAGATTCGCATGACGGAAGGGCCCCAGGC
>Ga0206988_1202_pt1 | contig 14696 bp, 14 predicted proteins | sample Alteio_BWMinCont_12_FD_153263 | JGI IMG/M metagenome (GOLD analysis project Ga0206988, IMG submission 153263) | Enriched cells from forest soil in Barre Woods Harvard Forest LTER site, Petersham, Massachusetts, United States -... | ecosystem: Environmental > Terrestrial > Soil > Temperate forest >... | reverse complement strand
GTATTACCTTAACTGCTGTTGGCCCGCGTAACGAGTCGGCAATAAATGTACGTGGCTTTGATATCCGGCAGGTGCCTATTTACCTTGATGGGGTGCCACTTTATGTGCCTTATGACGGTTATGTTGACCTTGCAAGGTATAATACCTTTAACCTTTCGGAAATTGATGTGGCAAAAGGCTACTCATCGGTGTTATTCGGCCCGAATGCCGAAGGTGGCGCTATTAACCTTGTTACCCGCAAGCCGGTAAACCCGTTTGAAGCAAATGCAGTTGCCGGATGGTTAAACGGCGGCTACCGTTTAAATACAAACCTGGGCGGTAATCTTGGTAAGTTCTATTATGAGTTATCGGCATCACAATTGAAAAGAAATTATTACCCGCTTTCATCATCATACATCCCCACAAAAAATGAAAACGGCGGGCACAGAGATAATTCATACAGCAATGACATCGGTGTAAGCGGTAAAATTGGCTTTGTTCCAACCGCAAACCAGGAATATGCCATTGGGTACAGCTATCAGCATGGTACTAAAGGTACACCTGTATATGCCGGGAACGATCCATTAAATTCACTTTCAAAAAGTGCCAGGTACTGGAAATGGCCAAATTGGGATACACAGGGCCTTTACTTGTTGAGTAATAATAAGCTAAACAGCACCAATGTTATTAAAACCCGCTGGTATTATAACCAGTTTAAAAACGAGATTGACAGCTATGATAATGCCACTTATACTACCATTACAAAACCCTATGCATTTAAAAGTATTTATAATGATTATACACTTGGAGCAAGCGTAATATTTGAAAACACCGATATAAAGAATAATAATTTCAGTATTGCAGGGCACTATAAACAGGACGTACACCGTGAGCACAATGTGGGCGAACCGATAAGAAGAGATGCAGACAATAACTTTGACATAGGGGCCGAAGATACCTACCAGATAACATCAGCCTTAAAAGCAAACGCAGGGATCAGCTATAATGATAGGCGCAGTACTGAAGCGCAGCAATATACTGGAGGTGTAGTATCTGATTTGCCAGCCAACAGCAATGGCGCATGGAACATACAAGGTTTAATGCAATATGATTTTGATAAAGATAATGCGCTCAGCTTTTCTGTTGCCCGTAAAACCCGCTTTGCAACCATTAAAGACAGGTATTCATATCGGTTTGGCACTGCTATCCCAAACCCTGATCTGAAAGCTGAAGATGCTTTAAACTACGACCTAACGTACCATACTTTACTGGCAAGTAAGCTAAGTATTGAAGCATCAGGCTTTTACAGCAAAATAAATAACAGTATTCAAAACGTTAATAATGTACAGTTTAATTCAGCTACAAATACTTCTGTTTCGCAGGTTCAAAATGTGGGCCGGGCAGAGTATTATGGTGCGGAACTGGCTATCGGTTATACCATTAACACACAATTCCAGATAAATGCGAATTATACACACATTGTTCGCAATAACTTATCAGCTCCGCAGATCTACTTTACGGATGTGCCAAAGGATAAGATATTTGCTTCGTTTCAGTTTAAACCTATCAGCAAATTGTATATCCTGGCTTCTGAAGAATATGATTCAAAAAGGTTCAGCACAAGCTATGGTACTGTATCGGGTGCGTTTTATTTAACCAATGTAAAGGTGCATTTATCGCTGGCCAAAGGTTTTTCTGTTGAAGGCGGTGTAAATAACCTGTTCGACAGGAATTATACGCTTGTTGAAGGCTATCCGGAAGAAGGGCGGAACTATTTTGCTAATATTATATATAGTTGGTGATAGAGATTAGAGACAGGAGATTAGAGATTAGGAGGAAAAGAAAAAAGAAATCTAAATTGTTAATTTAAAACGAATGAAGATAAACAGGTATAACATCGTTTTTACCAGGCATAAAGGCTTTGTTATACTTGTGCTTTTAGCGTTAATAACATGTTTATCAGGGTGGAGCTATATTAACGATGGTATTGAAACCGGCCCATATGAATTGGTGTATCCCGCTAACTTTGGGAACCGCATTAATGTACCTGCGGATAATCCGACCACTAAACAGGGTGTTTATTTGGGGAGGCTATTATTTTATGAAAAAAAGTTATCAGCCAATAATACCTTGTCATGCGCCAGCTGTCATCAGCAGGATAAAGCATTTACTGATGGAAAAGCACTTAGCGAGGGTGTTGACCATGTGTTAACCACCAGGAATTCCATGTCGCTGGCTAACCTGTTATGGGCCAGGAAATTCTTTTGGGATGGCAGGGCTGGTAGTTTGGAAGATCAGGCAGTAACCCCAATGACTAATCCGCACGAAATGGGGCAATCGCTGGAGATATCTGTCAGAAAGCTCAGTAATACAGTTATTTATCCCGCTCTATTTAAACTGGTTTATGGTGATGGAACCATAACCGGTGACAGGATCTGTAAAGCAATTTCACAATTTGAACGTACGCTTATTTCCTGTAATTCAAAATATGATCAATATTTAAAAAATGCTTATCAGCCTACAAAACAGGAACTAAACGGAATGAACCTTTTTATGACCGGGCCTAATCCTGGGAAGGACATCCGTGGAGCCAACTGTGCACATTGCCATGGCGGCCCTAAAACCTATAACGAGCTTTTTCACAACAACGGGCTGGATAGCGTTCCTAAAGATGCGGGTATTGAAGCTCTAACAGGTTTGGCTGCAGACCGCGGTCGTTTTAAAGTGCCAACCCTGCGGAATATAGCTTTGACTGCCCCATACATGCACGACGGCAGGTTTAAAACCTTAGGTGAAGTTGTTGATCATTACAGTGATCATTTAAAAGAATCGGAGGCTTTAAGCACTTTTTTACGCGGAGAATCAAACGATATAGGCGGGAAGACCTTACATTTAAGGCCGGAAGAGAAAAAAGACATTATTGCATTTTTAAACATGCTTACAGATTCAACATTTGTTAACGACCCGCGTTTTTCGGATCCGAATAAAACAACTGTACAGAAAAAATTAAAAACCAGTCCAAAATGAAGAAATATACTTTTATTATAATTGCACTGTTCGCGTTTTTTATAAACCCATATTTAACAAAAGCCCAGCCAACTACTAAGGAGGCGTCTGTAAAAGTAACAGGTGAAGTAACTTTACCTCTTGACTTAAAATTAGCTGATCTGCAACAGTTTAAACAAGTTGAGATTACTCGAAAAGACAGGGATGGAAAAGATCATACTTATTCAGGCGTAATACTTTCTGAGATCTTGCTAAAGGCCGGTGTTACATTAGGAAAAGACCTGCGCGGCGAAAACCTTACCAAATTTGTACAGGTTACTGCAAGTGATGGTTACCAGGTTGTTTTCGCACTTGCTGAGTTGGATAAGGATTTTACAGACCGGATGATCATACTGGCTGATAAAGTTGATGGTAACCCATTGTTGCCTGCTGACGGCCCTTTTCGTATTATTGTACAGGATGAAAAAAAGCCGGCTCGATGTATTAAGCAGGTTACCGGTATAAAGGTTCAGTTTGCCAAATAAATGAAGAAACTCTTATTTGTATTCCTGATTTTTATTTTGAACGCCTGGCTTGGATCGGCACAAACACCAATTGTTAAAGGTGTTGAGCTGCATACGCAAGTGCCGGCGCAAACGCAGTTGAAATTATTGAACGCCCTTGATACCTTAATGCTGCATATTAGTAAAGGTACACCTCAACCAATTGAAATAAACCAGGTTGGTTCTGCATTAAGCTTATCGGTTTTCAAAGATCTCAAGGGCATTGAAAATAACGCAAAGGGTGAGCATTATTATAACCCAACGCTTTTAAATTTATACCCGGTAACAGGTAATCAGTATTTTATTTCACTGGCTTTTATAAGTAATGTTTCTACAGGTAATCCCATTAGGGCAATAATTGATTTGGTTGCCACTGTTGATAGCAACATCATTACTTTTTCAATACCTGTTTACTACCTTACCCGTAGCTGGAAAACAGTTAAAACAGGTAATATAACCTATCATTATCCTGATAATATAAATATTTCTAGGGCTAAGGGGTTTGATAAAGCAAATACAAGAATTGCATCAAAGCTGGGCCTAAAGCCAGAACAATTTGATTTTTACCTGTGCAATAATTACCAGGAAATAATACACTTGCTCGGTTACGGGTATGACAGCGAATCGGCAGGCAGTATAAGCGATGGATATGGGGTAGATGCGCATACCATTTTTTCTATTATGCACAATGAGGATTTTTCGCATGATACTTTCCATTATTATGCAGCAAAGATCAGGAAGAAGAACGCCCGTAATTCTGCGGCAGAAGAGGGTATTGCTTATAGCTGGGGAAATGCCTATTATATTGATGAGTATGGCGAAATGATAAGCCAAAAACAATTGGTGCCAAAATTAAAAGAATACCTTCAACAAAATCCACAAACAAGCCTGCTCGAATTGTTTACCAAAAACCCCATGATCCTTGGCGGGCAGTTAAAGGTACGATCATTAATAGCCAGCCTTATTTGCGATGAGGTGGAGCGTAAGCATGGAATTACCGGGATCAAAGAGTTGATTAATTGCGGCAGGGGAGATGATAACTATTTTACTGTAGTAAATAAATTTACAGGCATTAATACCTCAAATTTTAATGAACGGGTAGGGGTGTTACTGGAAAATTATAAATAAACTTTTAACTTAGTTAAATATTGATCTCAATGGCCCTTAAATACCAAAATGGATAAAGAAAAACCTTTTGATAAAAATGATATTGAAGGTATGGCCCCGCTTATATCGGTGTTTGATATGCCTGTGTCGTTAAAATTTTATAGGGATCTGTTAGGCTTTTCTGTTGTTACGTCATCAGGCGAAGGAGATGATGTAGACTGGGTACTGTTAAGGCTCAATGAGATTGAATTGATGCTGAACACTGCTTATGAAAGCGCATTTAGACCCTTAAAGCCAGATACCGACCGGATTGCTGCTCATGAAGACATGACTTTATACTTTGGTTGCCCGGATACCGATGCTTTATATGAGCACCTTCAAGCCAATAATGTAACCGTTGGTAAACCTGAAATTACCAGGTACAACTGGAAAGCATTAACTCTTAAAGATCCGGACGGATACGGGCTTTGTTTTCACTGGCCATTGCCAAATTCCTGATTATTTAAAATTAACAAGCATTCTTTTTAACTTTTCTCTTGCTTTAAAAAGATTTGATTTAGATGTACCCTCACATATTCCAAGGGTTTGGCCAATTTCCTGGTGTGAGTAACCTTCAATGGCATATAAATTAAAAACTGCACGATAAATGTGCGGCAATTTTTGTATAACGGATAGTAAATCTTGATAATCCAACTTATTATCTGTTAAATCATTACATCCTATATCCACAGCTTTTTCAAGGCTATCAGTATATTTCATCTTCCAGTTACTTCTATAAAAATCAATTGAAGAATGTCTCATAATACATCCTAACCAGGCTTTAAAAGGCTTTATTTTATCATATCTATTTATTTTAGTAAAAACGTTTAAAAATCCCTGGTTCATAATTTCAACTGCCTCGTACCTGTTACCGGCGTAACGGAGGCATATGGCCATTGCAAACCCATAATATGCTTTATATAATGATTTTTGATCTTTTCTATCCTGGCCAATGCAACCTGCAATTAACTTTTCTAAGTTTAGGCTTTCCATAATTGCACGTTTTATTATAGTTTACTTAATTTAGTTTATAGCAATAGCCTAAACGGGCATTACAGCACAAGCAATTTTTAAAAGAATTAGTTAGTTTGATAAGAACTTGCTACACTTTTATATTGATTTTTTGTAGTTAAGTGTAGGTCTGGCTTTAATGTAGCTAGTATATTTTATGCCATAGCCATAAATTCATTAATAGCTTGTATATAATAACAGCCCTGCTGATTTTCAAGACGCATTTTAGTGGCAACGCCATTTACAACACGCTGGATCTTTTCTTTGTCGATAAAAACCGGGTAAATTTTACCGGATAAAAAATGACCATCTTGTTGCTGATATATTTGATTTAGCCTAATCTTAATTGCATTTAACGCAGGAGCATTTTTACGCATGTAATACCATTCCGTAAAGCTGCTTAATTGCTCAGAAATTATTTCTTTTGCTTTCGGAGTTTCAGCCTCACGTTTTTTTAACGTTTCATCATTAAGCTTCGATAACACGTCAACGTTCACCAATTTTATATTAGGTAATTTACCAGCAAGTTCTTCTACATTATATGGGATTGATAAATCGATAATAAGCTTATTCCCATTATCTATAAGGTGTGATGTTAATATAATTGGTTCACAAGCATTTGAGGCCACTAAAATAATATCTGATGATATAATTTGATCTTCCAGTTGGCTTAAAGGCGCATGTTTTAAGTCTAACTCAGTAGCCAATTCAGCGGCTTTTTCTTCAGAACGGTTAATCAGGGTGATATTATTTGTTTTTAAATAATCGACCAGGTTTTTACAAGTATTACGTCCGATTTTTCCTGTACCAACGAGTAAAATTTTAGTAGAATCGTTAATTTCGACATTGTTTTTTATGTATTGTATTGCTGCAAATGAAACCGAAACAGTTCCACCGCTTAGTTTGGTTTCGTTCTTAATTGTTTTTGAGGATTGCAGCACGTAATTAAAAAGCCTTTCTAAAAAGCAATTGATAAAACCACGTTCTTTTGAAAACTTTACCGCTTGTTTAAGCTGCGCAATTATTTCATAATCACCTAAGATCTGTGAATCTAATCCAGCCCCAACGTTAAATAAATGCTCAACGGCTTTTACCCCGTTTTTTGAATAGGCCAGGTTGGTAAATGTTTCTTTATCGCCTTTTGTTTGGGTGCATAACAAATTAATAAGTTGGTCTGCATCAGTAGCAAACCCATATATTTCGGTACGGTTACAGGTAGAAAGTATAAACAAACTGTCGACATGGTATGATGGGGCCAGGTGTAAAATATTATCATAACCACTATTATTGATAGCAAACTGGCTTCTTACGGTTGCATCCGTTTTTTTGTAGTTGATGCCAACAGCAAAGAAATGTGAAATTTCGGTAGGTTTTTGTGTCTGCATTTGTCTGATTTTTAATTAATTACGAAATTTTTAAGACAATGGTTTCCTGGCATTTAACTAATTTTGTCATCAGGCAGTCATTAAAGAACTTATAAATAACTATTTAACAAAAAACCTGGATGCTACTCCAGGTTTTAGGTTTTCATAGACGGCTTTGTGTTTATTTTTGAACAACCTGTGCCTTTAAGCTCACTACAATTTTACCAATTGAACCAAGCAAATTAGCAGGAAGGCCATTTTTATTAGCACCCTTTACAAGATCATCAACAAATGCATCAAAGTCTGCACTTGAGGCTTTTCCATTCATACGCGGGTTTTTAGCAGGGTCATGCGCATCTGTCATGCTTAAGCCTGTGTAAGAGTAATCTTTTGCTCCGGTACCAACCGCAACAAACGTAGTTAGGTTATTACTAAGTTCAGTAAAGCCTGATAAATTACCGCTTGTAACTTCACTTAATAACACGGTAAAATGACCGTTAATTCTTGTATCGCCGGCAATAACAAAAATAGTGCTGTCAATAACTGAGCGAATGCCTAAACGGCCTTTTTCAATCATTTTTCCGGATGCTGCGGGATCAGCAACCATTGCTGATCCGCCTAAAGAATCATACAATGTCGCTTTTACAGGCGTTACATTGTTTGAAGATTTTTTGCTGCATGATTCAATAACCAATATTGAACAGGCAATGGCAGCGGTTAATGCTAAAGTTGAAAAAATTTTCATGGGTTCTTTTTTTAAATTATTTGTGAAATTAGTTTGTATGCTTTGTATGCATAAGAAGTTGACGCAACAGGACAACTGCTATTTAGCTGCTTCCCACTAGGAACAAATCTTTCCGCTTTGAACGGGAAATTCGCCTTGAAATCCCTGGTAATCTGATCGCCGGTAGTTTTTACCGGAAAAAAGGTAAATACAACAATGCTGGTTTGAGGATTAACCATTACATGGTCAATTCCTTTTTGATGACTCATCCATAATGTGATCATGTTTGCGTCATCGCGGGTGATCTGTTGCTTAATATCAATACGAGCCATCACCTTTGTACTTGCATCTGGTGCAGGGCGATATACATAATAGATATGAACAGCAAGAACAACCACCAGGAACAAGAATGTGGAAGCGCCGTAGAGCAGGATCTTTTTGATTGTTTTTTTCATGGGTGTGATTATTTATTTAGTTTGGTTAAACATCTGTGTATCTAAAATTTACACTTCTGTTACAATTACGTATATAAGCTACCACCCGGTTTTGTAGATCAGTTAAATATCGTAGAGCGTTTAGGAATAAATAGTTTTTTACTTTTATAAATATAGTTGACAAAAGCAACTATATTTATATATTTGCTTTATGATTGAAGATAAGATAACACAGATCCGATCATTTAACCGGTATTATACCTCTGTAATCGGTTTGCTGGATAAGCAATATTTAAACAGTGAATTTTCGTTAACAGAGGCGCGCATAATGTATGAGCTGCATCATCGTCCCGATGGCATGACAGCGAAGGCTATTATTGAATTGCTGGATCTTGATAAAGGCTATTTGAGCCGGATGTTACAGAGCTTTGAAAAAAGAAAATTGATTGAAAAAAGGCAGTCGGTATATGATAAGCGCTCTTTTTACCTGCATTTATCGCAAAAAGGGAGTGCTGAATTCTCAAAATTAAATAACGCCTCTGAGCAACAGGTCACAAAGCTGCTTGTATCCTTTACCGAAGAAGAAGTAAATGAGCTTACAGGCCATATGGATGCCATCAGGAATATTTTAGAAAAATCAGCTGCAAAAAAACATGACGAATAATATCAACTTAAATGATGTTGTTATCCGCATAACGTTAAATCCGGGCGACATTGGGTATGTTACCTGGATGCATGGTGTTTTGTATGGGGAAGAGTATAATTTCGGGGTAATCTTTGAAGCCTACGTAGCATCAGGATTATACGAATTTTATAAAAATTATGATCCAGAAAAAGACCGTGTGTGGGTTGCTGAATACAATGGGAGGATAGTAGGTTTCCTGTTATTAATGCATCGCGGAGATGATACTGCGCAGCTCCGCTATTTTATCCTTGATCCTGCTTATCGCGGAATTGGCCTCGGAAAAAAGCTGGTTGGTTTGTATATGGATTTCCTGAAAGAACGGAACTATAAAAAATGCTATTTATGGACAACAAATGAGCAAATTACCGCTGCAAGTATTTATAAAAAGCTGGGTTTTACGCTAACAGAAGAAATTGATTCAACCGCATTTGGCAAACCGCTTAAAGAACAACGTTACGATTTGCTATTGCACTAATAAATAGTTGTAGCTGTTTAATCCAGCCCGGGCAGTTCAATATAAAATATTGTCCCGTTACCGGCATTGTCTTCAAACCAGATGCGGCCATTGTGCATCTCAACTATCTTTTTAGAAATTGATAGGCCCAAACCAAATGGCTGCTCACCATCGGTGCCGTTCTTTTTTGCAGGAGTAAACATTTCAAATACGCTGTCTTTTTGATCAGCAGGAATACCGATCCCGTTATCAGCCACCGAAATAAGAATTCGCTTGTTCTCTGATTGAATGCCAACCCTGATTATTCCGGAAATATGACTGAATTTTATAGCATTTACAATTAGATTATTAATTGCCCGCCATATTTTTTCGTGGTTTACTTCGGCTATTATTGGCGTGTTGATATGCTTGAAAATTATTGTCTGTTGTTTTTCCTGTGCCTTAAACTGCAGCAGTTCAACAGAATCATAAAGAAGCGAATTTAAATCTATCCTTTGTGTTACCAGCTTTTCATTTTCATCTGCCAGACCCGAATTAAGCAATTCGTTTATCATTTTCATGGAATTCAACCCCGTTGTTTCGATAAGCTTAAGGATACTCCGGTTCTCTTCTGAAAACTCATCTTCAGCAAGCATGAGTGACACAAGGCCGGTTATGCCCGAAATAGGGTTTCTCAGGTCATGCGCCATTACACGCATAATACGAATGTAGTTCTTGTTAACATGTTCCAATTCATCAAGTGTATGCTGCAAGTGATGATTTTGCTGATTAATTTCTGCCTGGCTTTCTTTGGCTTTTTTGAGGTTTTTATTAATTATAAAAATGAGCGCCAGTGAAAAAATAACAAATATTGCAGAACTGGCCAGGTATATTTTTTTTACTTTGTTTTCCTGTTCGAGGCTGGTTAAAGCTTGTTTTTGTTGTAAGTTGTGAAGCTCCTGTTCTACGTTTAAACTATAAAGGTTAGCAGACCTGGTATCTAAAGCGTCTTTTAGTTTGATATAAATATCCTGGTAATGGTACGCCGCCCCAGGTTGGTTAATTTTATATAAATACTGGGCATATAGCTTGTTCCATTTAATCTCATACTCTTCTTCGTTATCGACAGGTAAATGGTCAAGCACTTGCCTGCTTTTATCAAAAGATTGTTTTGCTTTTAAATTATCATCCAATTTTATATATAACTCGACCAGTTTTAACAAAGGTGGTACTATAGCACCATCTATGTCGTCTCCAACAAGTGCAACACTTTTTGTCAGATAGCTTTCAGCGATGCGAAGATTTCCCTGTTTTAAATTCACGCCTCCCAGGTTATCATATACAACCACACCGGCTGTATTGATGTAATGCTTGCCTATCAGTTTATTGCTATCGGTTTTAGTTATTAAATCCAGGTCCTTTAAATAATAAACAGTTGCACTATCAAGCTTACCCGCCCTTTCATAAGAAAAGCCGGTGTTATTAAGGGTCCCCTGTTTTATAAAGAATAGCTTTTGAGCAGTGATATTTTCATTACATAAACCCAGCTTGTTGTAGCTTTCTGCCCAATATTTAGCAGCCACCAAATAGTTTTTTTGCGTAAAATAAATGATGCCAATTTTACCTGCCAGCTCGCCATTATCACAAATACCTGATGACAATACTTTTTGGCCTTTATAATAATAATCAAGTGCTTTAGCAAAGTTTTTAGTTTTAAAGCAGGCATCTCCTTTAATAAGTAAAGAATGAAAATATTCATCCGGGTATTTTTCAATATTTTCTGGATTACTAAAAAAAAACAGGCTACTATCTGCATACAGATTCATTACAGCAGGTTTATAAAAGTAATGCTCAGCTTGCTGATTGTAATAGGTGCATATAAGGGGATCGGAACCAGGAATTTGTTTGCGTAATTTTGTTAAAAGCTGTATAGCGCTATCACCCTTGCCTGCAATAATAAGGCTGTCAGTAATTTGCAACTGCTTTTTTAATTTATCATGAACAGGGTTGTTTTTTTGAAGGCAAGAGCTTAGAAGAAATAAAAATAAGACAGCTATATTTCTGAGAGATGAGCCTGGTGATATAAATTTCATGGTTAAGGATGATGTATTGCCGCATTATCAGGGGTTAATAAATGCTTGTTTACAAAAGCGAAAATACTTGAAAATGATAACAGTAGCTAATAAATAGCCAGGGATTTAATATTATTTTGTGTATATAAGGTAAAATTAACATTGTTAAATGCCAAACGCTTGCCCTGCAAAATGCCCCGGGAGTGATGATCTGGCAGCTGAAGGGAGATGACTCAGGCAGCAAATCATTATTAAATGTTATAAATAAAACAATAAATTCGGCAAAGTAACAGATCTGTTTAATAAGCAATTAATAAATTATTTATTTGATAAAACGAATTGAATATCTATATTCAGTTCGCCAATTAAACTAATATTTAAATGAAAGAGAATAAAACGAGCCCCTGGATCTTTTGGACAGGTTTCTGTTTACTGCTGATCCCCGGACTGGTACACGCTTACCTGTTAATGCCTTTTCCGGGTAGCCAGGATCTCAATGCGATAACTGTTTCCTATTATCTCGAAAAAATTATAACACCATTGCGCATAACCGGAGCCATTTTGGTGCTTTTTTATATTGTAAAATATTTTACAGCAAACACCCTTAAAAATAAGGTAATTAAGCTTGCGGCATTAGTGCTTTACCTGGGAACTTTTTATGTAAGCGATGTTATGTATAAGGCAGAAACCATGTTTGAAGAACCCAAAACAGTAAGTTTTGCTAATGCGATCCATAACCATGTGCCTGAGAGCCTTGTGATATTAGGAGTTGTTAATAATGGTATTGCTAAAGCTTATCCTCTTGTTTATTTGGGGTATCACCATAAAGTGCAGGACAATGTTGGAGGCGAACCTGTGCTGGTTACCTATTGCACCATGTGCCGTACCGGGCGTGTATTTAGTCCGGTAGTTAATGGCAAAAGGCAGGATTTTCGGTTAGTTGGGGCAAGGCATTATAATGCAGTAATTGAAGACTCCGCAACCAAAAGCTGGTGGTACCAGGCCACAGGTATTGCTGCTGCTGGTCCGTTAAAAGGGAGCCATTTAAAAGAGTTGTACTATGAGCAATCAACCTTGGGTGCGTGGCTGGCTAAATATCCCACTTCACTTATTCTTCAACCTGACAAACATTACCTGACCGATTATGACGACTTGAAAAATTATGACAGGATCCAATCTGTTGACAAGGACAGCACCATTAAAAACAAGGATACAATAGTAAGAAAAAGCTGGATTGTTGGAGTAATTGTTGATAAGCAGGCTAAAGCCTATAACTGGCGCAAACTGGTAAAAACAAGGCTGCTGAATGATAAACTGGCGAATACGCCGCTTATGGTGAGCCTGGAAAAAGATAGCCTTACCTACCATGTTTGGAACAGGATGGTAAACGGAAAGGAATTGCACTTTAACCTTGATCAGGCAGGATTACTAACAGACCAGGAGACTGTATCAACCTGGAACTGGGATGGTTTATGTACTTCAGGAGTGAATAAAGGGGCACAACTAGGAAAGATCCAGGCTTACCAGGAATACATGCATTCATGGAAGCACTTTCATCCGGATTCATCATTTCAATAAGAAAGTTATTATAAAATATAGAGCCCGGTTTGCATTGTAGGCCGGGTTTGTTTTTTAGATCTGAAATAGCAAGTGTTAAGTCGAAAGTCTTAAGTTTCAGAACACTGGGCATTAGCAGAAACTTGCTTTACCCCATTTTGCTTAATGTTTGGTCTACTACCATGGCTTAACCGTTTTGGAATTGCTAATTTTGCAAGCATGAAGCTCTATATCAAAAACATGGTTTGCAATAGGTGTAAATTGGCTGTTCAATCTGAAATGGAAAAGGCGGGACTAGAAGTTATACACATGGAGCTGGGCGAAGTTGACTTATTAAAAGAACCAACCACCCGGCAATTGGAGCAATTGGAAACCGGCTTAAATAACCTGGGCTTTGAATTGATCAGCGATCAAAAAAGCAGGGTCATTGATCAGATAAAAACACAGCTCATTTCGATGGTGCATTATGCAGATAAGCCTGAACATTTTAAACTTTCTGTAGTACTGGCTGATCGCCTTCATCATGATTACAGCTATCTCAGTAACCTGTTCTCGGCTGTTGAGGGCATAACCATTGAAAAATATCACATCGCCCAAAAAATTGAACGGGTGAAAGAACTGTTGGTTTATAATGAGTTGAGCTTGTCGGAAATAGCTTATCAGATGGGCTACAGCAGCCTGGCACATCTATCAAGTCAGTTTAAACAGGTAACCGGTCTTACGCCATCTGCTTTTAAAAAGCTTCAAAAGCAACAGCGTAAACCTTTGGATATGGTTTAATTTTGTAACTCTTTGCCATAATTGTGTAACAGGCAGGGGGAGTGCCGGTGGTAAATTTGTGTCAGTAAAAAAAATTTATCATGACACATACTTATCAAATTACCGGCATGACTTGTTCAGGCTGCCAGGCAAAAGTTCAAAGCCTTTTAACACAAGTTGATGGCGTTAAAAAGGTTGAGATCTCTCTTGCTGAAGGGACTGCTGAAATTACTATGCAGCAACATATCCCTACTATGGTTTTACAACAAGCGCTTGGGGCTTACCCTAAATACCAGTTAAGTGAAGTTGCAGTACATCAAAACATAAACACTATAATTGATGATACCGAAAACAAAACCTGGCTGCAAACCTATAAGCCAATTCTGCTGATATTTGCATATATCCTGGCAGCTTCTTTAATAGCAGCTTCACAAACCGGGCATTTTGAAATCGCTACCCTGATGCGCATTTTTATGAGCGGTTTTTTCCTGGTCTTTTCTTTTTTTAAATTGCTGGATCTAAAAGGATTTGCTGAAAGCTATAGCATGTACGATTTAATTGCCAAACGTTGGCGTGGTTGGGCTTATCTATACGCTTTTATAGAACTGGGCCTTGGACTTGCCTATGCACTTAACCTGGTTCCCATGGCAGTAAATTTTATTACATTTATTGTTATGTCGCTTAGTATTATTGGCGTACTGCAAAGCGTTTTTAACAAGCAGAAAATTCGTTGCGCCTGCCTTGGGGCTGTGTTTAATTTACCGATGAGCACAGTTACAATTATTGAAGATGGCCTTATGATACTGATGAGCGCATGGATGATCATTGCTTAATGAGGCAATTTCTGATCCGGATGCCTTTGTAAGTATTTATTTACAAAGGCATCTGTATAATTATTATAGGTATTATTGAATATCAAACCAATTTTAGTACTTACCTGATTGTATTATGCAGCTAAAACCGCTTTTATATCTCCTGGTTCCA
>Ga0206988_1201_pt1 | contig 14732 bp, 12 predicted proteins | sample Alteio_BWMinCont_12_FD_153263 | JGI IMG/M metagenome (GOLD analysis project Ga0206988, IMG submission 153263) | Enriched cells from forest soil in Barre Woods Harvard Forest LTER site, Petersham, Massachusetts, United States -... | ecosystem: Environmental > Terrestrial > Soil > Temperate forest >... | reverse complement strand
CTGTAGTCAAATGGGGCGCCTGCAGACAACAGGGGCTCGTCATCCGCGGTCCACAGCCGGTGAAAGTCATTTATCTTTTGCTGCTGCACCCGGGGCTCCCTTACCCAACCATAGTGGTAGATCTGGGCGTCCACCGGTTTGACCCGCAATTTCCTCCCGTCTTTTCGGAATCCCTGGGCATCGCGGTAGGACCGAATCCGTTTATCGTTGCGGATGATGCGAATTTCATGGCTATACCATTTTCTGGAATCCCCGAGGTAGTCATAGCTTCCGTAGAAATGCCGGTAACCGAAAAGCAGCCCCTCAACGGCTGGATTCCCCGCATGGGTTTCCATCGAGCGGAGGATTGCCGGGTAATCCTTTTCGTGGATCACTTCATCGGCCTGTAGATACAGGCACCAGCCGGCAGCGGAAGGAATTTGGTCAAAGACCTTATTGGTTTCTTCGGCCAGCACTCGTCCACCCACCCGCAGACGCTCATCCCAGACCGTCGGAATGACCTTGATTTTCGGCTCATTCAGGGACTCGATCAGCGCTTCGGTCCCATCATCCGATCTCCCCAAACCAATATACAGCTCCTGCACTAATGGAAGGATCGACCGGATGGACTCCAGTACCGGGAAATCATATTGGATGGCATTGCGAACGATGGTAAATCCAACTGCTGGTGCCATGGTCATCCTATAAAAGTTATTGGACAATTTATTTCAAAACGGAAGGAAGGCCTCCCGCCTTTTAGGAATAAGCCATACAGGCTGGATCCGCTGCCGGTCAGCGAGGCATATACAGCGCCCGCCTCGTATAAGGCCTCTTTCCATTGGCCAATCTGCGGGTAGGCTTGAATGGCTGGGGCCTCCAGGTCGTTGCTGAGCCGATCCCGCCATTGGCCCACGGGTAGGTTTAGGATTTCGGAAAGCGGTGGTCGGAAGGGATTCGGGCGGGATTGCGCAAAAGCCCAGGCGGTCGAGATATGAATATCCGGGTGAACCAGCAGGATCGAATAGTCGGACAAATCGATGTCAACGGGTAGCAGTATTTCCCCTCGGCCGCGGGCAATGCAGGGCTGGTCCCCTAGGAAAAAGGGGCAATCCGAACCAAGCTCCAAGGCGAGGGAGTTCAGGTCATGCTGGGAAAGTCCGGCTGCGAATTGTTCATTGATTCCCCGCAAGGTGAAAGCGCCGTCAGCGGATCCTCCGCCTAGACCGCTACCCGGGGGAATGCGCTTGAAGAGCCAGATGTCGAGAGCAGGAATCGGGGCACGGGAATGCGCCCGGATCGTCTCTGCGGCCCGGAGGCAAAGGTTTAGTGCCGGGTCCCCGGGAATCGGAAGCCCAAGGGGATGCCAGCCCGGCCGGCTTGCGGGGAGGATCTCCAAAACATCGAAAAAGGGCAGGGGATAAAACAGCGTTTCCAGTTCGTGATACCCATCCGCCCGTTTGCTCAGGATGTGCAGGCCGAGGTTAATCTTGCAAGGAGGAAAAAAAATCATGAACGGAAAATTCGGCGAAGGAGAATCACTTTTTCCTGCGGCTGTTGATTTCGTCGCGTATCTTGATCGCCCGGATATAGTCTTCCTGTTCGAGTACTTCGGTCAGCAGGCTGTTCAGCTCTTCCAGAGACAAAGCCTTCAGGTCTTCGGGATTTCCCAATTCGGTGGTGACCGTCTCCTTAACCTGCTTCTTCTTTCCGGCGCTGTCTTCCATGAGTATTCCTGCGCTCTCCAGGATGTTTTCATAGGTGTATACCGGGCACCCGAACCGGACGGCCAGGGCCAGGGCATCGGAAGTGCGGGAATCGATTTCGACCGTATCGTGCTCGCTGACACAAACCAGTTTGGAATAGAATATCCCTTCCTGCAAATCGCAGATAATGATTTCCTGTAAGTCGATATTGAAGGCGCTCATGAAATTTTTCATGAGATCATGGGTGAGGGGCCGGCTGGGATGCATTTTTTCCAAGGCAACAGCGATCGCTTGCGCTTCAAAACCACCGATGACAATGGGCAGTCGACGCAAGCCATTTACCTCGCCTAGAACGACGGCATAGGAATGAGTTTGAGTAATGCTGTGCGACAAAGCCACTATTTCCAATTCGATCTTCTTCATATCCGGTGACCGTCAAACGGTATCTCCTTTATTCGTTGTTGATGGCAAATATAAAAATTATGGCAATGATATATCAAACTGTCCGAAAGGCAAAGTGATTATTGCCAATCTGGGCGACGGGGGCAAGTTGAATGAACAATAGCTAATTATCTTAGTGATTTATATATGTGGGTCCGTTCTTTATGGTGTGGCAGGAGGGTTCACTAACGCATCCGTTCAAAAGGCTAGTCAAGAATCACTGGACGCAGCGCGTCAGCGCTTCGGATCAGGGTAACCCGCGAAGTTTTTTTACGGCCGCCGTCAATTTGGGAACTATATCGAAGGCATCCCCCACAATGCCGTAGTCCGCGGCCTTGAAAAAAGGAGCCTCCGGATCTTTGTTCACGATGGCAATGACTTTGCTTCGATTCACACCGGCCAGATGTTGGATTGCTCCGGATATGCCTATGGCCAAATATAGATTGGGTGCGATGGCAAGGCCCGTTTGCCCCACATGTTCATGATGGGGCCTCCAATGCGCGTCGGCAACCGGCCGGCTGCAGGCCGTTGCTGCATGAAGCGCGTGAGCCAGTTCCTCGATCATCCCCCAATTCTCCGGCCCTTTCAGGCCCCGCCCTCCGCTTACGACAATCTCGGCTTCGGTTAAGGGTACTTCTCCCGAGGATTTGCTCACGGACCTCAATTTAACCCGCGGATTCGCAACTGGAATGTCCAGCGTAACTAGTTCCGCTGTCCCTCCCGACTCTTGCACTGGAAAAGAATTCTGGTTCAGGGTGATGATTTTTATAGGCGTTTGAACCGACACCTGCGCAAATGCTTTGCCGGAGAAGACATTTTTCTTCACGATAAAACCCTGATCCAGATCGGGAAGAGATACGGCACCGGTTACCAGGCCTGCCTGCAATTTTGCAGACAGCCGGGGAGCAATGGCTTTACCGGCCGTATCGTGAGGAAATATGACGATTTGTGCGCCAGTCCGTTGAACCACATCAGCCAATACCTGGCAATGCACCGCAGAATCCAGGATATTGAGGGATTCCTGGGCGACCTGGTAAATTTTGCTGATGCCATATCGACCGAGGGGGCTTAGCTCTTCGCTGAGCGTCCCCAGGACGATCCCTTCGGCAGCCAGTCCGGCCTTCTGCGCTATTCGGCTTCCGTAGCACAGAACTTCCCAGGATGCTTTTTTGACATGGCCATCGGCATGGTCGATAAAAATCAAAACAGACATATGAAATGGAGATTAGATCACTTTCGCCTCTTCGTGAAGTAGCCGGATCAATTCCTCCGGTTGGTCCGGAGATACAAGTTTGACGCCTGCCTTGGCCGGCGGAAGGGAAAAGGAAAGCAGGGAAGTCAGGGGGGCAACCGCTTTGGGTTCGACTACCCTCAATGGCTTGGATCGGGCACCGCTGATCCCCCGGACATTCGGAATTCGCTGTTCGGCTACCCCTTTCTGGCAACCTACGACCAAAGGCAATTCCACTTCATCTGTTTCTTCTCCTCCTTCGATTTCCCGGGAAACGACCGCCTTGTTTCCTTCCAGTTCAAACCGCGTCGCCAGGCTGATATACGGCAGGCCCAACAATTCGGCCAGCATTCCCCCTACCGCAGAACCGTTATAATCAATCGTCTCCCTACCGGTGAAGATCAGGTCGTATGCTTGAGGTCCAGCCAATGCCGCTATTTGCGCGGCCACGAAATAGCTGTCCTGACTATCGGCATTGATGCGGAATGCCTCGTCTCCCCCCAGTGCCAGCGCTTTGCGTATCACCGGATCAGCGTCCGGGCCGCATACGGTCACTAAATGCAGAACCGCTGAAGGATCCTTTTCTTTTATTTCGATGGCCCGCACCAGGGCGTACCATTCGTCATAAGGGTTGATGATCCACTGAACGCCTTCGGCGGAGAATTTCGTGTTGTTATCCTTGAAGGCTATTTTTGCCGTCGTGTCGGGCGTCTTGCTTATGCAAACCAATATCTTCATGTTGATGTTTTTTACCGGTTCGAAGAACAACCGGAGCGCTCGAAGCCTCGAGTGGTTTATGCGACCAGAAAAATGATAAGCGATTCAAAGATAAGTTGTTTGACAACCTCAAAAAAGCGATGGACAGGATCGAAGTCCTCAAAGATTGGTTGATTCAGGACCCCTCGGACAATTTCGTGCAGCACGCACTGGCAATGGAATATGTCAAGCGCGGCCTCGACCAGGAGGCCCGGAAATTATTGGAATCCCTGCTGGAACGGGACAGCCACTACGTCGGATCCTATTACCACTTGGCTAAAATTCTGGAGCGAGGCGGGGAAAAAAATCTGGCTATCCGCTGCTACGAAGACGGAATGCGTGAAGCCAAGCAGGCGGGGGACCAACATGCTTGGCAGGAGCTGCGATCGGCGCTGGATGAGCTGAATGAATAGGGGCGTTCGGTCTTGTAAGTAGGGAATTGGACTTGGAAATCCAACCAGACATGAATCTGTTTCATTCCTTCATAAAGTATGCCGAGCAGGAGCGATTGTTTGCCGGAGACCAATCTTATCTGCTGGCTTTGAGCGGGGGTTTGGATTCCACCGTCCTATGCGAACTCTGCCGGTTGGCCGATATCCGGTTCTTCCTTGCGCATTGCAACTTTCACCTCCGGGGTGATGAAAGCGACCGGGACGAAGCGTTCGTGCGGGAATTGGCTGCGGCCCATCAGATCCCGTTGGTAATTCGGCAATTTGACACCCTTTCCTACGCCGCGCAGCATCAGCTGTCCATCCAGGCTGCCGCCCGGGCCCTTCGCTATGATTGGTTCCGCTCTTTTATCCGGCCTCCGATGGACCATGCCACAAATGTGGAAACCGATTCCGCTTATGGCGGCGAATTCCTTCGGGCTGATGGCATCCTCACCGCCCACCATCAGGACGATAATGTGGAGACCCTCCTTATGAATTTTTTGCGGGGTACCGGGGTAAGCGGAATGCGCGGGATGCTTCCCCGCCAGGGCGATATCCTGCGTCCCCTGCTTTTTGCCAGCAAGGAGTCAATCGCCGAATTCGCCCGCGACTGTGGATTGTCCTGGGTCACGGACAGCAGCAATGATTCAGACTACTATGCCCGAAATTATCTCCGCCACGAAATCATACCCCGCCTGGAAAATGTCTATCCCGAAGTTCGCAGCAACCTCGCTGGAAACCTAAGCCGGTTCCGGGATATCGAGCGCCTCTACCGCCAGGTTGTCGAAGACCAAAAGAAGGATTTGCTGGAGAGGACCCGGAATGAGGTGCGCCTTCCGGTGCTAAAATGGAAAAAGCATCCTGCCCGGGAGACCCTAATCTACGAAGTATTGAAAGACTATCATTTCTCAGCTGCGCAATCCCGGGAAGCGCTCCGCTTGCTGGACAGTGAATCCGGAAAGTATTTGCAGTCCGCCACACACCGCCTGATCCGGCACCGTCAATGGCTTATTTTAGTGACTTTGCAGGCTTCTTCCGCATCGCTGGCGCTGCTGGAAGAAAATATGGAATACCTGACTGCGGGTCCCCTGACCCTGCGCTTGAGGCGAATGCCTGCTTCCCAGGATCCATTGCCAACGGAAGGCGATCCGGCCAGGGCCCAGCTGGATGCCGATAAGCTGGTCTATCCGATCGTTCTCAGGCAACGCAAGGCCGGCGATTATTTTTATCCCCTGGGAATGAGGAAAAAGAAAAAGCTGTCTCGGTTTTTGATCGACCAGAAATTATCCAGGGCCCAGAAAGAGGCAGTATGGGTCATGGATATGCAGGGTAAGCTCGTATGGATCGTCGGCCTGCGGATCGATGACCGATTTAAAATTACGCGAGGGACCCAGAACATATTAGATATTGAAATGCGGGTGGGATAGTTCCCGGAAGAATTGGTTGATGACTTGAGGTCTCACCATGATCGTATAGGCGATCCCGAAAAGAGCGCCCCAAAAGTGTGCGTCATGATTGATATAATCCCCTCCGCGGCGTGCCATATAAATCGAATAACCGAGAAACAAGGCAGCATAGATGATCGAAGGGATGGGAATAAAGAATAAATAAATCGTCCACCAGGGCTGCAACAAAATAAAGGCAAAGATCACAGCGGAGACGGCGCCGGAAGCGCCTAAGCTTCGATAGTTAGGATCGTTACGGTGCTTAAAGTAGGTCGGGAGCAGCGACGCCACCAAAGCGCCCAGGTAAAGAACCAGAAAAGTATAATGGGGCAGGCCCAGTTCTCCCATGTACAGCACTTCCATTGCCTTTCCAAAAAAATACAAGGTGAACATGTTGAAAGCGAGGTGCATGTAATCGGCATGGATGAGGCCACAGGTCAGAAATCGGTAGTATTGATGATTCTTGCTGATCCCCGGTGGCCAGAAAATGAGGTCGTCAATGATCCGCGGACTACTGAATCCCGCAATCGAAACCAGGCAGGTAATAACTATGATGCTGATGGTGATCGTTGAAAACATCCGGATGTTTTTTTAAAGATAAGGCTTAAATGAGTAAGGTCAGGGATGATGGTATTTTTCTCCACGCAGCATGCTGCATGCCCGGTAAATCTGCTCGGCCAGCATCAGCCGTACGAGCTGGTGAGGGAAGGTAAGTTCGGATAATGACCACCGGTAGTTGGCCCGTTCCCCTACTGAAACATCCACCCCGAATGCACCTCCGATTAAAAAGACGATTCGGGAGTGTCCTTCGGCCAGGAATTCGGCAAACACCCGGGCGAAAGCGGCGGAAGAAAGGGACTTCCCTTTTTCTTCCAGCAGCAAGAGGCAGTCCCGCGGTTTCAACAAATGCAGAACCTGAATCGCTTCCTCTTTTTTGAGATGGGATTCGGTCAAACTTCCCGCGCCACGTGGCGGATCGATCAGTTTCCAGTCCAGGCTGTGGTAGCGGGCAATGCGTTCCGAATAATCTCGGATGGCCGACGCAATAGCCGGGTCGTGCGGCTTGCCGAAAGCCCAAATTGCAATTTTCAAGACGTTAACTTTAGCGAGGTACGCAGGAATGGGTGGCAAGTTCCGGCCTAAAATTCAGTTTTGTCTTATTATTTGCGCAGCTGGCCGCTGGAAGGGGACAAAATGCGGGCGCTTTCCGCGGTCTATGAATTTCAGTTGTTGGCTGAATGGTACGTCTGTTCAGCAAGGGAATGGCGGAAATCCCGCTGTGCCCCATTATTTGTCAAACCCGCCTTCAATACCTGATATTTTTCTACTTTCGGGTTTTCTTCCGCGTATGGACTCCAACGAAGAGCTCGTCCGGTTCATTGATCGTGCCAGTTCCCTCTGCATGCCCAGCCTTTCCATCGACTGCGTCATATTCGGTTTTCATTCCAACCAGCTCAAAGTCCTCCTGCTTCGGCTAAAATACGGCCCAAACTGGTCCCTGCCCGGTGGATTCATTTACCGACAGGAACATATTGATGATGCGGCCAACCGCATCCTCATGGAACGAACCGGGCTGAATAAAATCTTCCTCCGGCAGTTCCGGATATTCGGCGATCCCGGCAGGTCGGACCTAAATGCCATGTCCACGGTTTTGGAAGCGGAAAAAATACGACTGGACGGCGACCACTGGGTCCTGCAGCGCTTTCTCACGGTCGGCTATTATGCCCTGGTAGAATTTTCTCATGTGCAACCCCGTGCCGATTCCATTTCTATGGCCTGTGAATGGGCAGACCTTCACCGGGTTCCCCACCTGATTATGGATCACGGCGCCATCCTGGAATCGGCGCTGGGAACGCTTCGGCAGCAACTCAATTACCAGCCGATTGGATATAACTTACTTCCGGCCAAGTTCACGATGCCCGAATTGCAATCCTTGTACGAAACCATCCTGGATAAGAAATTGGACCGTCGCAATTTTCAGCGCCGGATGCTTGGATATGGCATTTTGAAAAGGTTAAAAGAAACCCGAAAGGGTGGAGCGCATAAGGCGCCCTATCTGTACTCTTTCAACCTCCGTCGGTACCGGAAGGCGCTGGACCTCGGACTTCAAAGCAGCTGGTGAACAGGCGACCCGGTCCAACTCAGGGTACTTCATCGTAAATTTGATGCCGGCGCTCAATCGACTGCTTTGTGAAACTTTCCCTTTTCTTGATTATCCTGCTCAGCCTGTCTGTTCGTGCTCAAAAAAAGAACTATACCTACCAGTTACATATTCACCGGGCCAGTTCGCCCATAAAGGTTGATGGAATCCTGGACGAAGATTCCTGGAAGCAGGCCGAAGTGGCCTCATCCTTTTTTATGGTCCTGCCGATGGACACCAGCCTGGCGCAGGTCCGCACCGAAGTTCGGATGACCTACGACAACGACAATCTGTACTTAGTGGCTGTCTGTTACAATTTTTTGCCTGGTCCTTATATGGTAGAATCCCTGAAAAGGGATTTTAGTTTTGTAAAAAACGACAATTTCTTGCTGTTCCTGGATCCCTTCGACGACCAAACCAATGGTTTTTCCTTCGGCGTAAACGCAGCGGGGGCGCAATGGGACGGTACGATGTACGAAGGCGGCAAGGTGGACCTGAACTGGGACAACAAATGGGTTTCGGTCGTTCGAGATTACAAGGACTACTGGATTTTCGAAGCCGCAATTCCCTTCAAGACGATCCGGTATAAGAAGGGGATTACGCGCTGGGGGATCAATTTCAGCCGGAATGATTTAAAATCGAAAGAAAAATCCAGCTGGGCTCCGGTGCCCCGGCAATTTCCTACGGCCTCCCTGGCGTATTCCGGAGTTCTGGTATGGGATGAACCCCCTCCGGAGGCGCATTCGAACATTTCATTCATACCTTACCTGCTGGGCGGACTGTACCGCGATTATGTCGATGCCATTCCGACCAGCTTCCGGCCGGAAGCTGGATTTGACGCCAAGATCGGCATAAGCTCTTCCGTTAATCTGGACCTGACCGTCAATCCCGATTTCTCCCAAGTCGACGTGGACCAGCAGGTAATCGACTTGAGCCGGTATGAACTGTATTACCCGGAGAAGCGCCAATTCTTCCTGGAAAACGGCGACCAATTCGCCAATTTCGGCTATTCAGATATCCGGCCTTTTTTTTCCCGCCAGATCGGGCTGGCAGAGCCAATACATGCGGGGCTGCGCCTGAGCGGGAAGCTGGATAAAAATTGGCGGATCGGGGTGATGGACATGCAAACCGGGGCAGTGGATTCCTCAGGCATCCCTTCCCAAAACTTTGCCGTGGTCGCCTTGCAACGCAAAATATTTGCCCGGTCAAATATTGGATTCATGTTCATCGACCGGGAATCCCTGAATTACGATACGGCCAGGGTTAAGGCGGATACCCTCGCTACCCGGTTTAACCGCAATTTGGGCATGGAATTTAATCTCGCATCTTCCAATAATATCCTGACGGGCAAACTCCTTCTGATTAAATCCCTCACTCCGGGAAGAATCGGGCAGGACTGGGTGCAGGCGGGGCACCTCCAATATGCGGGAAGAAAATGGAACTTGGTATTCCAGTATCAATACGTGGGAGCCAACTACAACGCCGAAGTGGGTTATGTTCCCCGGCAGGACTACATCAAACTCTACCCCCAGGTTATCCGATACTTTTTTCCCAAGGCAGGCATCGTCCTCAGCCATGGTCCCCAGCTCAGTTCGACCTATTATTTCAATACTTCCTTTTATCGCACCGACAACGAAACCATTCTCTCTTACCTCATTACCTTTCGTGACCGGAGCACCATTTCGTTACTGGGTATGAACGACTACGTCCAACTGTTGCAACCCTTCGACCCGACCAATACCGGATTGGATTCCCTGGCCGCAGGAACCAAGCACCACTGGAATACCTTCGGTCTGGACATGGTCTCCAAACCGCAAGCGCTGTTCACCTACCTGTTTTCTTTCCGCTACGGTGGATACTATGCCAATGGCCAGAAATACCTCCTGACCGCCGCTTTAGGATATCGCATTCAGCCTTATATCAGCATCGTGATGAACTTGACGTATACCCATCTGTTGCTGCCGGCGCCATGGAATAAAACGGACTTTTGGCTGATCGGACCCAAAATCGATATAACCATGACCAATACCTTGTTTTTCACCACCTACATTCAATACAATCAGCAAGGGAGCGATTTCAATATCAATGCCCGCCTGCAATGGCGATACAAACCGGCCTCCGATCTCTTCCTGGTATATACCGACAATTACCTGCCGGCTCCCTGGACCCGAGAGAACCGGGCGCTGGTCCTCAAATTCACCTATTGGTGGAATTTGTAAGCGTTGGTTTCTTCTTTTGTGCTTGGTCAATTTTCCTATCTTAGGTCAAATATTCCTGGAACCAACGATTCCGTTATGCACCCACGCCACGCTGCCATTTCCTCCATTTCCATTTTCTTGTCATCCATGCTGCTGCCGGGCGGCCCCGCGCAGGCCCAAAACACTCCGGATGCCGAGGCCCAGGTGAGCGGCCTCATTAAACAATTAACGCTGGAAGAAAAAGTCAGCCTGATCCATGCCAATTCAGCTTTTACGACGGGCAGCGTCATCCGCCTGGGGATTCCTGAATTGACGATGAGCGATGGGCCTCACGGCGTCCGGCCGGAACAAGGACGGTATTGGGTCAAGCCGGATCAGGCGGCAGACTCGGGTACCTACCTGCCTACAGGAATCTGTCTGGCGGCAACCTGGAACCCTGACCTGGGCTATGCATTCGGGTCGGTATTGGGAAGCGAAGCGAATTACCGGGGGAAAGATGTCATCCTGGGCCCAGGGATCAATATCATCCGGACGCCCCTGAACGGGCGCAATTTCGAATACGAAAGCGAGGACCCCTACCTGATTTCCCGGATGGTGGTCGCATATATCCGCGGCGTGCAAGATCAGGGCGTGTCCGCCTGCGTGAAACATTTTGCGGCCAATAACCAGGAGACGGCTCGGGGCTGGATTGACGTATTGATAAGCGAGCGCGCGCTTCGCGAAATCTATTTGCCCGGATTCAAGGCAGCCGTGACCGAGGCGCACGTAAATACCCTGATGGGAGCCTACAACAAGCTTCGGGGGCAATGGTGTACGCACAACGATTACCTGATGAATAAGGTCCTGAAGGGCGAATGGCATTTTGACGGGGTAGTGATCAGCGACTGGGGCTCGGTGCACTCCACCATGGAAGCGCTGACGAATGGCACCGATTTGGAAATGGGCACCGATCTGTCCATGCTTCCCCATCCGAACTACCACAAATTTTTTCTGGGGGATACGGTCTTAGACCTGGTGCGGTCGGGCCAGGTCCCCGAATCGGTCATTGATGAAAAAGTCCGGAGGATCCTTCGCCTGATGATTCGCACGCATATGCTGGACCATCAACGGCCCAAAGGACAATACAACAGCAAGGAGCACCAGCACACGGCGCTCCACGTGGCTGAAGAGGGGATCGTCCTGCTGAAGAACCAAAATAAATTCCTTCCGCTGCGCGAGGCCTCCATCAAAAAATTGGCGGTCATTGGCTTTAATGCCGCCCGCCCCCAAGCCATGGGAGGGGGCAGCTCGCAGGTCAAGGCTTTTTTTGAGATCACTCCGCTCCAGGGCCTTCAAGATCTCCTGGGGAACAAAATCGAGATCCACTATGAGCCGGGCTACCTGATCCGCAGGGGCGGGAAGGCCGATTCGGAAAGCATTCGAAAGGCAGCGGAGTGGGCATCGAAAGCCGATGCCGTAATCCTGGTCGGAGGATGGACCCATGGATACAATTACCAGGTCTGGGGGGACAATGCCTACGATGCCGAAAGCGTGGACAAAAAAGATCTTATCCTTCCGTTCGGCCAGGATGAGCTGATCAAATCCGTACTGAAAGCAAATCCCCGTACCGTGGTCGTCCTGATGGGGGGCGGCCCTGCCGAACTCAGCGCCTGGATCGACCAGGCGCCGGCCGTAGTTCAGGCCTGGTATCCGGGCATGGAAGGGGGAGAAGCCCTGGCGAAGATGCTGTTCGGGCGCGTCAACCCTTCCGGAAAGTTGCCGATCAGCTGGCCCAAGCACCTGGATGATTGCGGGTCCCAAAAGCTGGGCGAGTATCCGGGAAATGGCAAAACCGAACATTACCTGGATGATATTTACGTGGGCTACCGGTACTACGATACCTATCAGGTAGAACCCCAATTCCCCTTTGGGTTCGGCCTGTCTTATACCGATTTTGCTTACAGCAACCTGAAGCTGACTGCCAATGGTCACCGGGCGACGGTAACGTTCAACATTCAAAATACGGGGAAAATGGCGGGAGCCGAGACGGCCCAGATTTACGTGCACCAAGAAAAATCCTCTCTTCCCCGGCCCGAAAAAGAGCTTAAAGGCTTTGCCAAAATCTGGCTGGAACCGGGAGAAAAAAAACAAGTAACTGTCCAGCTGGATGAAACTTCCTTCCAATATTTTGACGACAAGGAAGGCCGATGGGTGCTGGAGCCGGGATTTTTCGACATCCTGGTGGGCTCCTCCTCCAGGTCCATACGCTTAAAAGATCAGTTGCAGTTATGATTGCACCGGAGCAAATCGATAGCCCCTCAGGAATTCTTCTATGGGCAGGCGGCGCTTTCCTTCGAGCTGGATTTCCAGGACGCGGATATATCCGTCCAGGGCGACAAACCGGAGAAAGCTTTTGCGATCGGTTTCGAACTGCCCGGCCGCTGCGTGGACCAGTCCAGGCTCCGCAACTGACCTGAAAATTTTAATTTTTTTTCCTTCCAAGGTTCCGGATGCGGCGGGATTTGGGGATAGTCCCCGGATCAGGTTATGAATGGACGCAACAGTTCGGTCCCAGTGAATGATGCAAGTTTCGGCAGTGATCTTGGGGGCCAGCGGGAGCGCTTCCGTGGATTCCGGCTGGGGAATTTCATCAAGCTGGCCCTTGCGCAGCGCATCCAGGGTCCGGACCAGCAAGGCAGCCCCGGCATTTTTCATTACTTCCCGCAATTCTCCCCCGGTTTGCTCCGGCCCGATGGAGATCTCCTCCTGAAGGAGAATATGTCCGGTATCGATTGCCTGCTGCAGCTTGAATGTGGTCAGGCCCGTCTTCTCTTCTCCCCGGATAATGGCCCAGGGGATGGGGGCAGCCCCGCGGTACCGGGGAAGCAAAGAAGCATGAAGATTGATTGTGCCCAGAGGAGGCATGCTCCACACGGATTCCGGGAGCATACGGAACGCGACTACCACCTGCAGATCGGCCCCCAGTATCCGAAGCTGATTCAAAAAACCAGGATCTTTCAGGCGGGGTGGTTGGAGGATCGGAAGACTAAGCCTGCTGGCGGTTTGTTTTACGGCGCTCTCCCGAAGGCGCAGGCCGCGGTCGGCCGGTTTGTCGGGAGCGGTAATGACGGCAAGAATCTTCGCGCCCGCATCCTGCAAGGCGATCAGGGAAGGCACTGCAAAATCCGGAGTGCCCATGAACACGATCTTCAGGTCATTTAATTTTTCTTCCATATCCCATTCACTAGCTCAAGCGGCCAGCGCGCTAACTGAAATCTGCGTACAGTAAGTATTTCTTGCGGATGGCCTTGAAATGATTCAGCGCCGGTTGCCAGCTTTTGCGGATCTGGTCTTCGCTGAGCCCTTCCTCCAGCTGCTGCCGGAGCAATTTTCCCCCGGCCAGGCGATCAAAAAAGGTCCCTCTGTTCAGAAAGAACTGGCTTTTGTCGGGCAGGAGGCGGTAGGCATCCAGCAACCATTTCAATTGCAACTTCCGGTCCAATAGCGCGGGCAAGTCCATTTCGCCCAGGTCGAATCCAAAACAGGTCTTTCCCATCCAGGGCGGGTCCGAAGCGCCCTCGCGGCTGACGGGGGTAAACTCGTAAGTCGCAGTAGGAAAATCCGGATGCCCGAAAACCTGAAAAGGCTTGTCGGTTCCCCTTCCCAGGCTGATGGAGGTGCCTTCAAAAAAACAGAGGGAAGGATATAAATAAATGGAGGCCATGTCGGGCAGGTTGGGAGAAGGCTTGATCGGCAAGCGGTAAAGGCTGTCGTGGTTATAGTGCGAACACTTGATCACCAGAAAATGAAATGGCGTGTCCGGGGAATTCTGGGCATGCTGATAATAGGCATATCGGGCATTGGCCTGGGGGGACAGCCATCCTTCTCCGGCAATCATCCGCGCGTATTCTCCCAAGGTCATGCCATAAACCACAGGAACCGGCTGCATGCCTACAAAGGACCGGTAAGCCGTATCGAGCACCGGGCCATCGACATAGAAACCGTTTGGATTAGGCCTGTCGAGCAGGAGCAGGGGCTTTCCGCACTCAAATGCGGCTTCCATGAATTCCTGCAGGGAGGAGACGTAGGTATAAAACCGAACGCCGACGTCCTGGATATCAAAAACCAGGATATCGATATCCTGCAAGTCCTCCAGCGAAGGCTTGAGCTTTTTGCCATACAGGGAAATGATGGGTATGCCTGTTTCCGGATCTTTTTGATTGGCAATAGAAGCTCCGGCATCAGCCGTTCCTCGGAATCCATGTTCCGGGGCAAATATTTTCTTAATGAAGACGCCCAAACGCAACAAGGTGTCCACCAGGTTGGCTGAACCGACCCGGGAGCTCTGGTTGGCAAAAATCCCCACGGCTTTGCCCGCAAGGCTGGGAACATAGACACCAAATCGTTCGGCGCCCGCCCGGATGGGTCG
>Ga0206988_1198_pt1 | contig 14871 bp, 14 predicted proteins | sample Alteio_BWMinCont_12_FD_153263 | JGI IMG/M metagenome (GOLD analysis project Ga0206988, IMG submission 153263) | Enriched cells from forest soil in Barre Woods Harvard Forest LTER site, Petersham, Massachusetts, United States -... | ecosystem: Environmental > Terrestrial > Soil > Temperate forest >... | reverse complement strand
GAACCTAGTGTATTCGATTCGCGATTCAGTTCTTGTAAAAGAAAGTCGAAGCGACGGCCCACTAAGCCACCTTGTTTTAACATGCGCCGGACTTCGTTAATGTGGGTTTCTGTACGCTCTATCTCTTCTGAGACATCAATTTTTTGCGCAAACATCACCATTTCTTGCTCCAAACGAGTGGGATCCAATTCGATTTTTGCATCTAGAAAACGTTTTAATAATCGGTCTTTTTGTTCAATCATGACATGGGGCAAGCGCGTTCGTACTTTGGCTAATTCCGTTTGCATCAATTCCATGCGTTGTAAAAAAAGCTGCTTTAGTTCTTCACCCTCACGCTTGCGGGCCTGCATTAAATCTTCCACGGTTTTATCGATTAAAAGAAAAACCTCATTCTCAAACGCCACAATGCTTGTTTCTTTTGTTTCTAAAACGCCGGGGAAACGCATGATATCCATTGGGGATATTTTTTCTGGCTCGCGCAACAGGTTAGCGACTTGTTCGCCTGCCACACACAATTCTTTGGCCAGCACTTTATTAATCGAAAATAGTGCACCGGTTTGGTTTTGGTTTGGCTGAAAGCGGATTGCACACTCGATTTTTCCGCGCTTGATATGCTCACGAATACGCTCTCGTATCGGCATTTCCAACACACGCAATACATCGGGTAAATGTAGGCTAATTTCTAGATAACGGTGATTAATGGAGCGCATTTCACACACCAAACTCCCCCACTCACCTTGATGTTGCGATCGCGCAAACGCTGTCATGCTGCTTATCATGTTTCATTACCCCTGTTCGGTTTTTCGTTGCTTTTGCCGTGTCTTTTGCGAATGCGTTAGTTGATTCGAAAAATCTTGTTCAATTTCAGTCGGATCAAAAAGAGCACGTTCCGCAGCTAGGTTTGTAGGTTTTTGTACGTCTGGTTTCACTGTTTTAGGCGTCGAATGCGAGGTGGGTTGAGTATCAAGATTCTCATTGGTTGCCACCGATGCAGGCATTTGCATAGCCGGTAAGGCCGTATAAAAATCAAAATGAATTTGCTCCGGTGTTGTTTCTTGATTTTTTGTCATTTGTTTTACTTTTTCAATACCCTGATGCAAATGTTGTTTGCGTTCGCTAAACCAATGCGTCACTGAAGTAAAAAAAGAAGTCGCAATAGAGAAACGTCCGGGTGATTTTTATGCTGATAAACAAAATACCCGATACCGCCGAAGACAAATACCAATAAAAGAACGACCGAGAGCCACCGTCCGCGCAAACGCCGAACGTTTCTTTTTCCAGACTTTCCTCTTTGTGTGAAATCACTACGCATAGTTACATACTTTCAGGGGCTGAGATGCCTAATAAGTTAAATCCATTTAATAATACTTGTCGAACCGCCATCACCAACGCCATTCTCGCATCACGCAAACCCACATCCTCCACAATAAATTGATGAGAATTATAGTAGGCGTGGAAATCAGCCGCTAAATCGCGCAAATAATGCGTAAGCTGATGTGGCTCATAATGCAGTGCCGCATTAATAATCATCTCTGGATAACGAGATAAGGTGTTCAACAGCTCCCGCTCTTGCGGTTCGGTTAGCAGGTCTAAGTGCTTCAGGCCATTCGCCTCATCAAATTGAAGTTGGCGTTCAGCTAATTGTTTAAACACACTGCAAATACGAGCATACGCGTATTGTATATAATAAACAGGATTTTCATTGGATTGAGCTTTAGCCAAGTCCAAATCAAAATCCATGTGTTGTTCAGATTTTCGCATCACATAAAAGTAACGCGCCACATCATTGCCGACTTCATTGCGCAATTCACGCAAAGTCACAAAATTGCCGCCGCGCGTGGACATTTGTGCTTGCACACCCCCGCGATATAGCGTCACAAACTGCACCAACATGTGAAGCAAACGCTCTGGGTTGATACCCAAGGCTTCAATAGCGGCTTTGATGCGGGCGGTATAGCCGTGATGATCGGAACCCATAATGGTAATTGCTAAATCATTACCGCGTTCAAATTTATCCAGGTGATAGGAAATATCATTCGTAAAATACGTGCGTATGCCATTCGCTCGCACCAACACGCGATCTTTTACATCGCCAAAACTAGTGGAACTAAACCAAAGCGCACCATCGCGCTCATAAACATGCCCACTTTCTTTTAGCTTCAGAAGCATCCGGTCTACCACATCCGTGGCAACCAACTGACGCTCAGAAAACCAATTATCGTAATGCACGCCAAATTCTTTCATATCATTGCGTATATCCACCATGATATTTTCTAAACTCAAATCAAAGATGATTTGATATTTATCGCCTAATAATTTCCTAGCGCGCTCTATCACAGCATCTATATAAATTTCTTTATCACCACCTTGAGGTTCATCTGGGGGTAAATCTGCAAATACTTGCTTTGCTGACACCCTAAAATGGTCTTGGTGCAAATCATGAATGGTCTTTGCAATATCTATCACATATTCGCCGCGATAAGCATTTGCTGGAAATTCGATGTTTTCTCCACAGAGTGCGAGATAGCGCAACCAAACACTGGCAGCGAGTATATCCATCTGTCGGCCCGCATCGTTCACATAATATTCTCTAAAGGTTTTAAAACCCACTTCATCTAATAAATTGCAGACCACTGTCCCATAGGCCGCATGACGACCATGCCCCACATGCAACGGGCCCGTTGGGTTAGATGATAAAAATTCGACGAGGACGCGTTTTTCTCTGCCTATTTTGCAGCGACCAAACTGTTCTTTTTGCGAGAGTATTTGGTTAACAACATCAGACATAGCGTTCGGCACCAGGAAGAAATTAATGAACCCAGGACCTGCGATTTCAACTTTTTGCAGCTTAGGCGAAGCAGGCAGCACCTGTAGAATACGCTCAGCTACTTCGCGCGGTTTCTTTTGCGCGCTTTTTGCCAAAATAAGGGCGATGTTAGAAGCAAAATCGCCATGTTGTTTATCTTTGGCCGCCTCCACTTGCACATAAGCAGGGATCTCGGATAACTCTCCCATCGCTTGCAATTGCTTTATGGCTTGCTGAACCAGGTTTTCTATATGTTGTTTCATTGCAGCACTCTATGCTTGATTACTTACTTTTTTTCTTCCGCTGTCTCTTCTACTTGCGTGACGTAACCACAAGTTGGTCGTGGACATACCCATTCTGTTCCGCGCTTTTTAGTTTTCTTAATCGTTAAGATTGGCCAAGCGCAGGTTGGGCAGGCTTGTGCAATGGGTTCATTCCAAAGCGCGTACTTGCAATCTGGGTAACGTGAACAGGAAAAAAATATTTTGCCGCGACGAGATTTACGCTGCAAAATTTTGCCTTGCTTACATTCAGGGCACTCTACACCCGTTTCTGCTGGCTTATTTAATGATTCGATGTGCTTGCACTTCGGATAACTACCACAGCCTATAAACTTGCCAAAGCGGCCGTGTTTAATTTTCAATGCACCGCCACAATCAGGACATTCGCGTCCTTCGACTATTTCATTATCTTCCTCAGCCGTCTCAGGATTTTCGGCTACTGCGCGCGTATAACTGCAATCAGGATAACCGGTGCAACCAATAAAGCGATCGCGTTTACCTAAACGTATGGATAGCGGCTTACCGCATTCAGGGCATTTTTCATCAATCAATTCTTGGGTCACGTCTTTACGTTTAACTGTTTCAAGAATAGTATCGACTTGGCTCTTGAAGGGGTCCCAAAATTCTTCCAGCAAAGGCACCCATTCTTTTTCACCTCTGGATATTTCATCCAACTCATCTTCTAACTTGGCAGTGAAGTTATAATCGACATAGCGCGAAAAATATTGGGTCAAAAACTTACTGACGACACGACCGATGTCTGTCGGCTTGAAGCGCTTATTATCAAGTACAACGTATTCGCGTGTTTGCAAGGTGGATACAATAGCTGCATAGGTTGAAGGACGGCCAATGCCATGCTCTTCCAATGCTTTAATAAGTGTTGCCTCAGAATAACGTGGCGGCGGCTCAGTGAAGTGTTGATTGCATGCCAAATCGGTGAGTGTCACTATATCCCCTTCTTTCAGCTGCGGGAGTAGTGTTTCATCTGCTAATTCATCTGGTTTATCGTCCGATCCTTCTTGATACACCAACATATAACCAGGATCCGTCACCACCGAGCCCGTTGCACGGAAATGATGAAGATCACTGCCTGCAATCATATCTAATGTCATTGTATCGATCGTGGCTGAAATCATTTGTGATGCCACGGTACGTTTCCAGATTAAATCATATAATTTGAATTGTTCTGGCGATAAAAATGGTTTCACTAAATCAGGTGTATGAAGAACAGACGTGGGCCGTATGGCTTCATGCGCTTCTTGGGCGTTTTTTGCTTTGGTTTTATATAACCGCGGTTCTTCCGGCACATTGTTTTTGCCATAGCGCTCATCTATAAAACGTCGGAGTTCAGTCACGGCGTCTTGCGCTAAATTGACAGAATCTGTACGCATATAAGTGATCAAACCAGTGAAACCAATATCTAGTTCCACACCTTCATAGAGTTGTTGAGCAATACGCATCGCGCGCTGTACAGCAAAGCCTAATTTGCGCGCGGCTTCTTGCTGCATGGTCGAAGTAATAAAGGGCGCGGCGGGATTGCGTTTACGCTGCTTTTTTTCCACTTTAGCAACTACTAATTTGCCTTTAGCCACTTTCACGAGTTCTGCTTTAACAATCTCCGCGCGCTCTTGGTTGGTAATGGAAAATTGTTCTAACTTCTCGCCGTTGAAGACAGCCAATTTTGCGCTAAATGCTTTCTTTTCCGCTTCTACTGCTGCTTCCAAATCCCAATATTCTTGAGAAATGAATTTTTCAATCTCTAATTCCCGCTCCACAATCATGCATAATGCGGGACTTTGCACACGGCCCGCTGACAATCCGTAGCGAATTTTTTTCCATAATAAAGGGGATAAATTAAAACCAACCAAATAATCCAAGGCGCGTCTTGCTTGCTGCGCATTGACTAAATCCATGGAAATCTCGCGAGGGGATGCAACAGCTGCCAGAATCGCTGATTTTGTAATTTCGTGAAAGACCACACGGTGGACTGGTTTTTTACCCAGTGCTTTTTTCTCTTTTAAAATAGAATAAATATGCCAAGAAATGGCCTCCCCTTCACGATCAGGATCGGTAGCGAGATAGAGCGCATCGGCTTTCTTCATCGCCGCAACGATTGCGGTTACGTGTTTCTCATTTTTTGCTATTAACTCATAGCGCATTTTAAAATCATGCTTTGGGTCAACCGCGCCCTCTTTAGGCAATAAATCACGCACGTGGCCATAAGATGCAATGATATGAAAATCACTACCTAAATATTTTTTTATAGTCTTTGCTTTCGCAGGCGACTCTACAATCACAAGATGTTGTGTCATGGAAACAAGCATTCCTTAATTGGTAAGTATTTTATATAATGATGAAACTTAGTGAAGTACATCTATCGAATCCGATAAAACCATATCTTGTAACAAAGAAAGTGCTGCCTTTTTATCAGGTTGATTAAATAACGCAATCAAAACGACCCATTTAATGCGGCCTAGGTCTACTTCACGATGATCCAACGCCATCAACCGATCGATCACCACTTCACGTGTGGTCGGGTCTAATATACATAATTGCTCTAGGTAGAGTAGAAAACCTTTGCCTTCAACGCTTATACGTTCGCACTCTTCATTTGTATAGCTACGCATGGAGTGAGGGGTTGCTTGCGGGCCAGTATAAGCCGTTTCTTGTGCACGATTTAACCCATCCAGCCAATCGAGCGCGCGGCCAATTTCCCCTCGGCTAAAGCCCACTTGCTCTAGTTCGCTCACAATCGTATCCTCATCCACACACAAGGCTACGCTGTTTTCCATATAATTTTCAAATAGATACATTAATATTTCAAACATCGTCTCGGCTTGCCACCTTATTCAATTGGGAACTGCGCGCACATAACCACCTGAGACAGTATGTATGTGGCCAAGCAGCTCTAATCTTAAAAGAATGGAGGAAACTTCTCCCGCAGTCAATCCGCTCTGCAAGATAATCCTATCTAACGATGTAACAGCATAATCAATTTGTTCCAATAAAGGGTGCAAGACGGCAGGTGTTGCCTCTGCCTGCACGCGCTTATTTTTATTGAGGTTAGGTAGAGATACTTGCAATTCTTCCAACACATCTGCTGCTTTTTCTACTAACTTTGCCCCTTGTTTAATGAGATGGTGACAGCCGCGTGCGAGTGGATGATGTATAGAACCAGGAATCGCAAATACTTCTCGGCCTTGCTCAAGCGCATGTCTGGCCGTAATGAGTGAACCGCTTTTCAATGCCGCCTCCACCACCAAGACACCTTGACTCAAGCCACCAATGATCCGGTTGCGTCGCGGGAAATGCTGCGCTTTGGCAAGTGTCTCCAACGGAAATTCAGACACCAACGCACCGCCTTGATTGATCATTTCTTCAGCAAGCATCCGGTGCGATGCGGGGTACATGTGTTTTAAGCCTGTACCCAACACACCGATGGTTTTACCTTTTGCGGCCAACGCACCCCGATGACTAGCTGCATCCACCCCTAAGGCTAGACCACTGGTGATAACAAATCCGGCTTCTGCAAGATAACGGGCAAATTGCTCCGCATTCGTGATGCCAAATGGTGTCGCATTGCGTGATCCTACAATGGCTAACTGGATGTGAGACAAAAGAGACGCATCTCCGCGCACGTAAAGCACTAATGGTGGATCAGAAATTTCTTTTAACAGGGGAGGATAATGGCTATCGTTGCTGCAGAGGATATGATGCTGTGTGTTATCTGCCCAAGCCAATTCTTGCTCAACCGCCCGCCAATTGGGATCGCGGAGGGCTTGTTGGTGCTTTTGGGAAATGCCCGCCGCTTGCCACTCTTCTGTTGATGCATTGAATAATGTTTCTATAGTTGAAAAATGCAAAAGCCATCGGAACACTGTCCGCGGTCCAACTTCTGGCATAAAGAGCGTTGCTAGCCAGTATGGCAAATGGTTCTGCATACCGTTACCTGTAAATTTTACATATGCTTCTGGGGGTTACTTAAAAAACCTTTATTGTCCAACGAAAAACCAACTTTTAATCCTTCTCGATGATGAGAATCTGATTGTTGTGAACCGTGCAATGATCCGGCGGCATATTGAAAACGCAGGTGATGATGCATAGTCGGCGATTGAAAATCAGCAGCAGGAGTGGCAGTTTGTTCTTTTGCTTTTGGTATATCTTCTCTAGATGCGCTCATATCGTCTCCCGAAAAGTTAAAGCCGCATCTTATTTCTTATGTAATAGCTTTTCAATCAAATCCATCAACTGAGCGCTAATATTTGATCCGGTTGCCGCATCCAATTCCCGAATGCACGTAGGGCTTGTTACATTTATTTCGGTTAAATAATCGCCAATCACATCTAGACCAACAAAATATAATCCGCGTTCACGCAATACGGGGCCCACTTGCTTGCAAATAAAACGATCACGTTCTGTTAATGGTTGCGCAACACCTTTCGCTCCTACCGCTAAATTTCCGCGCCAATCATTTCCTTGTGGAATACGCGCTAAGGCATGGTTAAGCGGTTCACCATTCACCATAATAATTCGTTTATCACCGTTTTTGATTTCAGGAATAAATTGTTGCGCCATCATGTATTGATGACCACCGCGGGTTAACACATCAAAAATGGCATTCGCATTCACTTCGTCATTTTTCACTCTAAACACCATCGCACCACCCATGCTGTTTAAAGGTTTGCAAATGATGTCGCCAAATTTATTTTTAAACGCGTGCAGTTTTTCTATAGATTGGGTCACCAGGGTTGGTGGCATGCATTCTGGAAAAAGTGTAGCAAATAATTTTTCATTACAATCGCGCAACGATTGCGGCTTGTTGACGACCAACACGCCTAAACGTTCCGCCTGTTCTAATAGATAAGTGGTATAGATATATTCTTCGTTAACGGGCGGGTCTTTACGCATCAACATAACATCAAGCTCTGCTAACGGGATACGCAAACTGTCTTGAAATTTAAACCACTGATCTGGGTTATGCGCAACCAACAAAGGACATGCATCACCATAAGGCACGCCGTCTTCTAAAAATAAATTCTGTTGCTCAAAATAATAAAGTTCCCATTCACGCTTCTCTGCTTCCAGCAGCATCGCAAGTGTACTGTCTTTTTTATAATGAATAGACCCAATCGGATCCATCACCACACCTAGACGGATTGTCATTTTTTCACCTGATCATGAATTTCACGGGCAGCTGCGAGCATGCTTAATTGTGCAATAATACCATAAAGATAAAAACGAGCATCGCACGGCTCATTACAACTTTGTTGGAAAGGAAGTGGTTCAAACTGCATGCCGGGTGCATTTAAATTTTCATCGGTACCACGTTCTTTGTGCACGCGATAAAAACCACCCACCACGCACTCACCCCACAAATACACGACGGGTTCCGCTACTGCTTGTTCCTCGCCAAATGTCTCAAATGTATAAACACCTTCTTGAATAATGACTTGGCGCACAGGCTGGCCGCCTTTAATGGTCGCCATGCGTGTACGTTGTTTTCGATTCAACGTTCTCAACTCATCTACATTACGAACGGTCATCACCGCCATGCCATAAGTTCCCGCATCTGCTTTAATAATTAAAAAAGGTTGTTGTGCAATATGGTATTCATCATATTTCTTTTTAATTTCTACAAATAAGCGCTCTGCATTACTAATCAAACATTCCAAGCCTTCTTGCTGCATAAAATCGATTTGACCGCACTTTCTAAACAAAGGTGCAATCAACCACGGGTCAATTCTCATTTTTTTCGCGAACTCAGTCGTCACTTCTGCGTAATATTGAAAATGTTCTGATTTAAGCCGCTGACTCCAACCTAATTCCGCAGGCGGCATTAAAGGATGGGCTAAATTTTGCAAAATATCGGGGATACCGTCTGAAAGATCATTATTTAATAATGCGATATCCGGTTTAAAACCGTCGACTTTGAGCCAATCATTTTCTCGTTGCAATGGCGCAACGGTCACTGTGTGACCTGATGGCAAATCAATGGTCTGCTGTGACTTTATTTCATCGCTGATGATACCAAAGCGCACCTCAAAGCCCGCCATTTCCAGCGTTTTTTGTAGCAAGCGCACATTTTCCCAATAATATAAATTGCGTGTGTGGCTTTCAGGAATGATCAGAATTTTTTTCGCGTTTGGCGCAGCGTTTAATAATGTTTTTTTTGCGGCTTCCGCTGATAGTGACAAAAAATCAGGATTCAAATTATTAAAACCGGCAGGAAATAAATTCATATCGATGGGTGCTAACTTAAAGCCCGCATTGCGTAAATCCACTGAACCATACACAGGTGGCGCAGTACGCTGCCACTCCGTTTGAAACCATTTCTTAATATCTTCACAGTGAGCAAGGAAATGCTGCTCAAGCGTTTGCAGCGGCTCGACCTGAGTCGTATTAAGTTGCGGTACCGGTCGCGAGTCTAACAGCATAATCATCCTCTTAATTTAAGTTATCTCATCAACACTGTGCTTTTTTGTCACACCCTTCAGCGTAAAAAAGCGAGATCCTTGATAAAAATTCCGTTGCACTGACTTCGCCAATAATCCGGCGTGCATTCACTTCTCTACCATCACTGCTAAAGAACAACATGGTTGGTGGGGCAATCACATTAAAGTAATTTAATAGTGCTTGATCATTTCGGTTATTAGCAGAAAGATCCACCCGCAACACCACAAAGCCCGCTAACGCTTTTTTGACATTTGGCTGGCTAAATACTTTGTGATCCATCGACACACACGATTCACACCAATCCGCATAAAAATCGATAATAACGGGTAAGTGTGATGTATTCGCAACAGCAATGCGCTCATTCGCATCAGCAATACTCGCCACAGTCATCAAACCATTATTTGCAGAAACAGGCGCGTTGCCATGCCATATAGGCAACACACTTAACATAACAAACACACCCAACACGCCTACCACGCCACCGAGACCTCGAAGAATGATATGGCGCTTAAATAAGAGTGGCAGATAACCCGCCATAAAAAAAGCGACACCCAGCAATAGCACAGCCCAAAGCAAGCTAATTGCGGTAGCTGAGACTACGCGTGACAATAACCAAATCGCCATGCCGAGCATCACAAATCCAAAACTCTTTTTAATTGCCTCCATCCACGGTCCACTTTTAGGCAAGTATTTTCCAGCAGACATGCCCACTAACAATAATGGCAAGCCCATCCCTACACCCAAAGCAAATAAGGCGCTAGCACCAAATAATTGGTTACCGGTTTCTGCAATATAGAGCAACACCCCTACTAAGGGTGCCGTGACACAAGGCGATACAATTAACGTGGAGAGTATGCCCATAGCAAACGCGCCTGCATAGGTTCCGCTTTGTTGTTTGTGATTCAAATGCGCAATAGCATTATGCAACTGTCTTGGTAACCGCAAATAATAAACGCCAAACAAAGAGAGCGCGAGCAAAACAAACAAAATACAAACGACACTAATGACCCAAACATTTTGCAACCACACTTGCAATGAATGCCCCATGGATGCAACGAGCAATCCTGCTAATGCATAAGCAAGTGACATGCCGAATATATAGGCTGATGTTAAAAACAATGCTTTCTTTGTGGATACGGGTTCTTTGTGGCCGATAATCACACTCGTTAAAATTGGAACCACTGGTAAAATGCAGGGTGTAAATGCAAGCAGCAAACCTAAGCCCACAAACATCAACAACACCAAACTCATACTGCTAGCTTTTAAAAATAATGTAATTCCGTGTTGATTGGTCAACAGAGACTGCATACTCATCGACGGTTGCTGATCGATTACGACTCGCTGAGACAAATTCAGTATCATTACTTTATGTACGGGCGGATAACAAAACCCGCCGTCTGAACAACCTTGATAATCCACTTGTAATTGCACTGATTGGACGTTGGTTTGCAAGAACAAAGGTATGCTGATATTGCCAGAATAGACTTCATAACGACCATGCTTCTCATCATGTTTAAATTCACTCTTGGGAAATTGCAAGCTGATCTTTGTCGTTGGCGTGACTTCAAAATGAAATTTATTTTTGTAAAGATAGTAACCCGGCGCAATTTTCCAATGCGTCTCAACTTGTTGGGTTCCATTGATAGTGACAGAAAATTGAAATGCTTTATCTGTGGGTAATGGTGTGACAGCAAAAGCAGCATTCGCGACTAAAAGCAAACAAGCACCCACGCCTATACAGCGCAAGACCCGTTGTACTATGCTTTTTTTCATCCCACTCACCTGCATACATCACCTTTTTTATCTGTTAGGTTTTGCATGATACGGCTTACTGAGTTCATGCACCGCATCGACAACAATCGCAACATGCTCTGGCGGCACATCTGGTGTAATACCATGTCCTAAATTAAATACATGTCCTGACCCTGATCCAAACGATTCAAGCACACGGGCCACTTCGTTTTGAATCGCCAAAGGCGAGTCCAGCAAACGCGCTGGATTCATATTTCCTTGTAATGAGAGGTGGGACCCTACTCTCGCTCGCGCTTCTTTTAATGAAATTTCCCAATCCACTCCCAGGGTATCGCAACCTGAATCCATCATTGTTTCAAGCCACCGATGACCGCCCTTAGTGAATAAAATCACGGGGATCTTATTATCATTATAGTGCCGTTTGAGGCCGGCAAAGATTTTTTTCACGTAAGCCAATGAAAATATTTCATAATTGGGGGTATCCAGCATGCCGCCCCAGGTATCGAACAGCATAACGACTTCGGCGCCTGCCTCAATCTGAGCATTCAAATGCGCGCAAACGGATTGTGCCAATATATCCAATAAGTTATGCAGCAATTGCGGTTCTTTTTCGCGCATGGTTTGGATCAAGGGAAAGCCTGGCGTTGCTTTTCCCTCAATCATATAGGCCGCAAGCGTCCAGGGACTGCCGCAAAAACCAATCAGTGGAACACTATTGTCTAATTCATGCCGCACTAGGCGGATAGCATCATAGACATAGCTTAATTTTTCTAAATCAGGCACTACAATCTTTTTTATATCTGCTGCTCGTTGCAGCGGTCGAGCAAACTGAGGCCCCTTTCCTTCTACAAATTCCAAGCCCAAACCCATTGCATCTGGAATGGTGAGAATATCGGAAAAAATAATAGCGGCATCCAATGCATAACGACGCAGTGGTTGCATGGTTACTTCACAGGCAAGCTCTGGCGTTTTGCATAAAGTAGTAAAACTCCCTGCTTTTTCCCGCGTTGCGCGATATTCGGGCAAATAGCGGCCAGCTTGCCGCATAATCCAAATGGGCGTCGCATCGACAGGTTCACGCCAGATTGCTTTTAATAGGCGGTTATTTTTAAGTTGAGACATGTGTAAGCAGCCCTTTGAAAGGAGGGCAAATGATAAAGGAAAAGGCGGGGTTTGTCCTGGATTTCCTGTTATTTTTTGTATCCTCTAGCTTTCAAGAGCGATGATCTTTTAAGCGGCGTTAGCCCAATTTTTAACTCGCATCCAACTGCAGATGCAAATTTAACGATAGTTAATAATGATGGAAAATTTCTAATGTCCTCGTTCGCTTCTAGCCGAGAAATAGCAGGTTTTTTAGTGTGCATGATTTCGGCGACATCGTCTTGTGTCATATGTCGTTTCACTCTCGCCTTTTTTAATTGCATGCAAAGATCAATTTGCAACTTAGTGGCCTCATATATAGCGCGTGCTTCTGGATTAGCCAACACTTCATTTCGAATTTCATCATCTCGATGTACAGGTTTATATGTCATGTTTTTTTACCTCTTTCATACGTTTTATGCCAAGCCCCAATTCCTTTTTTGGCGTTACGTCCGTTTTTTTAATAAAGACATGCAATATAACAATTGTGTTTCTGGAAATTGTGCAAAAAAGGCCTCTTGCAATTCCCGCATGTCCTTTTGCACGTATCTCAAACAAGCCCTTACCCATCGCTCTTGTAAATGGCAGACCAAGATCCGGTCCATATTCCAGCATTTTATCCATGATAGCTTCAAACTTGGCTTTAATAGAGATATGCAGGTCATGAAGATCATCTTTAACAGACTGACTAATAATAATGAATCTTCCATTTCATGACGCAGCGCCAATACAATACGTTATCTTTCATGCAAGGTTAACATATTTGTTAACCTATTGCAAGGACATATGAACAGTTTTTTCTTATTAACATATTGTCGCTTATGTGCGACAATTAATTATGCGTAAAAGTGGCCATAAGAATATAAATATTAAAACTACCATCTGGAAAGTCACCATATAATATAATAACTGGATCGATGGCATTAAAGATCGTATCACTCGTGCGCGTATTAGAAGGCGGCTTGATAGACTGGAGCAAGGTCATTACGGAGACTACAAACCATTAGGTGATGGAGTCAATGAATTAAAATTTCATTTTGGTTCTGGATACCGTATCTATTTTTACGTATTCATCTGGTTTGCGATTTATCTACCTGTTCATTCACTATTTTCTGAAATTGAAAGGGCTTTGCTATCAGCGGATACGCATCAAAAGCGCCAAACGCATTCAATGACACGGTGCCAAAGTTCAACAATTGGCCGATGATGCTTTGATCGATATTGACTTGAGAAATCGCTGCCAAGCGGACTTCGTTGGAGTGCCGGGTGAAAAAGCCTTCACGCATCATGACGCGTCTATTCGTCACCACAAATTCCGAGGTGATATATTCCAGGAAAGCATGTGCCCAAAATATAAAAGCGACCACCCACGGTGTCCATACCAGCTTGTATAATATAGGGTTTTCTAGCATATAGGCAGAAGCATAGCCTGAGAAAATGGTCCACGCTAAGGGCCAAAGGAAAAGAATGATATGTTTACGGGTACGGAACATAATTTGTTCGCCTGGTAGCAAGTTTTTGTCTATATAACTCATGCATTATTCCTTTTGTAATTAAGTTATAATATGCGTTATTACCCTTGAACGTAAACGTTACAGCATGAATATTTTTTTAACAATGCGGCTACCACAGCGAACAATGGTCGGCATTAGCGGTGCACTCGCACTCACCGCCTGCTTTCTCATCGTGTATTCGCTTTGGCGTTGGCATAGTGATTGGGTTATTGCGTACAAAACACCCATGGCACCGCCTGCCTTAAATGCAACCGATGGAACAGCGATGATGATAGCAGCGATCCCGGATGATCATCTATTCGGTAAAGCATTTTCAAACAATGGCGAAGTGCCAATCAGTGATTTACAGTTGCGCGTCACGGGTATAGTCAAAACAATGAATGAAGATAATAGTACGGATTCAAAAGCGTTTATCTCCATTTCCGGACAACCCAGCAAAGTTTATCAAGCGGGGGACAGTTTGCCTTATGGTGTAAAAGTGTATGAAATCACTCCGGATGCTGTCATTCTTGAAAATGGTGGTCGATTGGAAAAATTAACATTGCCGCGGGAAAAGCTGCAATTCCAACCGCGTTCTGAGGAGGCAATATAAATGCGTAGACTCCTCTTCGTTAGCATTCTCTCACTCTTGCTGAGTGCTTGTGCGACCTCGCATAAGCCATCATCACCGCCCGTCAAACCCAAACTCAACATTGCTGATACATCTTATTTAGAACAAGGCAAACGTGACTTTCAAGAAGGGTTTTATAAGCGCGCCATGCAAGAGTTATTACCCATTGCGGTTGATGGCAACGCTGAAGCGCAGTATGCAGTTGGGTATATGTATTATTATGGGTATGGTGTGACACAAGACACCAACGTGGGTTTTTTCTGGATCCAACGATCTGCCGGACAACGGTATGTTCCTGCCATACAAGCGATGCGT
>Ga0206988_1139_pt1 | contig 14967 bp, 10 predicted proteins | sample Alteio_BWMinCont_12_FD_153263 | JGI IMG/M metagenome (GOLD analysis project Ga0206988, IMG submission 153263) | Enriched cells from forest soil in Barre Woods Harvard Forest LTER site, Petersham, Massachusetts, United States -... | ecosystem: Environmental > Terrestrial > Soil > Temperate forest >... | reverse complement strand
CCCGAGATCTTTATAGGTTTCAGCTTTGTGGGTAGACGGTAGTCCCCCCAGGTATTTTTCCAGTAATGGCTTGATCTCATTAATTTTAAAGCTGCCTACAAAAACGAAAGTGAAGTTAGATGCGTCGGCAAAACGTTCCTTGTAGATCTCAAACGCCCGCTCCGGATTGATTTGCCCCAGGCTGCTGAGCGACAGAGTGGCGCGACGGATACTACCCTGGTTCATAACAGCATTTACTGTATCCGCAAAAACGGTGTTTGGATCGTTGGCCCGGTTGGCAAGGAAGGCTTTATTACGACTGATAAAGCCATCGAATGCCACTTTATCCATCCGGGGTTCGGTAAAATCGGCATAAACCAATTGCAGCATGGTTTCAAGGTCGCTCGTGGAGCAGCCACCGCTAGCGGTCTGATAATCTTCGCTGATTCCTACGCCTGCGCCCGCCTGTTTGCCGGAGAGATATTTTCTAAGTTCGCTGGCATTATAGTTACCCAAACCAGATATCGAAGTAACGCCGGCAGCGTATTTAGCAGATTGGAAATCTGCATCGTTGTATAATGAGGTCCCGCCCGGTGCGAAACCGCTAAGTAATACCTGATTGTTCTGGAAATCTGTTGGCTTTAGCACCACTTTAATACCGTTACTTAGCGTTAGGGTAGTGGTGTGAAGCAACTCGTCGGTTTCCTCTTTAACAATCTTACCTGACACAGGTTTATGTGAGAGCAACGGCATTTGCTCATTTCATCTTTATAAGGTTGCAGTGGTTCAGCTTCTACCTGTGCCAGCCAGCTTTCAACGGTGCTTTGGTTTGGCAGGGTGACTTTTTCGCTTTCAGGAGCTGTGATCAAAATATCACGGTCCACCGTTTTAATGTATTCTTTACAAACCGCATTAACGTCCTTCACGCTGATGGTTGGCAGATCGTTTTGTGTTAGCCGGTACTCTTCCGTAATTCCCGGTGCAGTAGTCCCTTTCAGAAAGTATTGCAGGTATTCATTAACATAACGATTGGAAGGAGTTTTACCTTTTTCCTTAAGATCAAATTCAAGCACGCTCAGATAACTCTTTTTAGCCCGCTCCAGTTCGGGTTCGGTAAAGCCGAATCTTTTGGCCCTTATGGTTTCCCGCCACAGCGCTTTCAGACCTTTCTCCAGTTCGCCGGGCTTCGCTGTTACACGTGCCGAATAGTCATCCAGGCTGTTTATGAAATTACCTAAACCTGCTCCCCCTGAAATATAAGGCGGGTCAGCTTGTCTGGTTACTTCGTCATAACGAGCGCTAAGCATATTGTTAAATAATGAGCGGATGATTAGCTCACGATAGTCGGCACCGGTTCTCACTTTTTCTTCCGGGTGTTTGATCAGTATCTCCGCAGAAGTGGTCCTGTTTTCTTTATCAGTCACTGAAATGAACTGGTTCTTCCCGGTCAGCAGAACTGTATAAGCGGTACGTGGTTTTTCATTTGCCGGGTTTTTCAGGTCACTGAACTTTGCTTTGATATCTTTTTCGATTTCATCGACATTGATGTCGCCGACCACGATCAGCGCCTGAAGGTTGGGGCGGTACCAGTCCTGGTAAAAACTTTTGATGGTAGCGGTTTTGAAATTATTCAATACGGTGTCCACCCCAATGGGTATCCGGTCAGCATAACGGGAGTGGTTCATGATCATCGGAAAATATACGCGCCTCATGCGTTCGGATGCGCCTTTGCCGAGGCGTTTTTCTTCAAGCACAACACCGCGCTCTTTATCAATCTCCACCGGGTCGAGTGTAGCATCCTGCGCCCAATCGCGCATGATCTGCAACCCGCCTTGCAGCAGCTCCGGCTTATCAGACGGTATAGGTAACTGGTAAACGGTTTCGTCAAAACTGGTGTATGCATTCAAATCGGCCCCAAACCTTACTCCTGATTTTTGGAGGTAATCAACCAATTCATTTTTAGGGAAATGTTTAGTTCCATTAAAGCTCATGTGCTCCATAAAGTGGGCAAGGCCGCGCTGGTCATCAGTTTCCAATATCGAACCTACTTTATTAGCCAGGTAAAATATTACCCGGTTTTTAGGTTCTTCGTTGTGCCGGATATAGTAAGTAAAGCCGTTAGGCAATTTACCTGTACGTACAGCCGGATCAAGAGGCAGAACCTGAGCCCGCGTTGTAGCGAAACCACCCGTAAGTAGGGCAGCAAATAAAATATTTTTGATTTGCATAAAATGAAATGTTTTTAATTAAATAAAGAGGCCAGTTTTTTAGTTAAATCATCGCCACGGAGGTCTTTGGCTATAATTTTACCTGTAGGATCGATCAAAAAGTTTTGGGGTACAGACCTCACATCATACAATTTGGCAGCTGCGTTATCCCAAAATTTCAGATCGGATACCTGCGTCCATTCCAAGCCATCATGCTTAATAGCGGCCAGCCAGGCATCCTTTTTACCTGGGCGGTCTAATGAAACACTTAATATGGTAAAATTCTTGTCTTTGTACTTATTGTAAGCCTTTACATAGTTGGGGTTTTCGGCGCGGCATGGGCCACACCATGAAGCCCAAAAATCCAGCAATACGTATTTACCACGAAGATCAGCAAGGTTTATGGGCTTGTCATTCACATCATTTTGTGTAAATACCGGGGCTATTGCGCCGATCATAGTAGCAATTGAAGCTTTGATCGATTGGCCTAATTTTCTCCCTGTAGAAGTATTTTGCAGATCCCCAGATAAGCCATCATAGAGTTGTTTAAGCGTGGGTGCTGCTACATCCGACCGCGATAATTGAAGTAATATTTGAAGACTGATATAAGAATCAGAGTTTTGCTGAATATAGCTTTGTTGTATTTCGCGTATTTTTTTCCTGGTATCGGCTCCGGCCTGAAGAACAGGATCGATCATTGCTTCATATTTCTTTTCATCTTCATTTACTCTGGAATCGGTTACTACTGCCGTTTTAGCAGAATCTTTCCCTGTAATATTAATTATCCCTTTCTCCAGGTAAAGCGATGTTTCGTCGACATTTCTGATAAGGCTCGAGTTACCCGTATGGTCTACTACCAGTTGTGCCAGTGCTGGTTCAGATACCGTTCCACTGAACTGAAAGACACCGTTTTGTACAGTTGAACTATCTTTTTTCAATTTATCCGACTCAACATAGGTGAGGTAAACCTTAGCGTGGTTATCAAGCCCCCCTATTTTACCATTTAGTGTAAAGTTGTTGTTTTGCGCCAGCGCGAACGCCGGAACAAAGGCAACGCCCAATAAGATCAGTTTTTTCATCTGTATTTGATTGTTGTATTTGTTTATTTCCACGCACATTTATCAAACCAAAGCTACGGGCCGTGTCCCGTATCTTTGGTTGAAACATGGCGTAAATTATTGATGTTGCACGCTTAATTAGTAACCCGGATTTTGTATCAATAAATTATCTAATTGTATCTGTGTCTGCGGTAACGGATATAATGCAGCATTAGCGGTATAACCCGTCTTTTCTGCGCCAAGCACTGTTGCTGCTGATGTTGCAAGTGTTACGTTCCTTTTCAAATCAAACCAACGGTTGCCCCATTCACAAAAAAGCTCTGTTTGCCTTTCGTGCATAACGGCGTTAAGTATAGCAGTTGACGAAGTTACATCAGCGGTACTACTCAGTAATCCGGCCCGTTTGCGTATGATGTTTATATCCGCCAAAGCCTGAGTGAGGTTATTCAAATGTGCGGCAGCTTCTGCACGGATCAGGTACATCTCGCCTAATCTCAATATCATTTGATCTTCGGTTGTTACGGATGGATCTAAATTTTTATATTTATTCGGATAATAAAGCGTCTGGTTATTTACAGATGTTGAGCCTATCCAATTTTGCAGGCGTTGGTCGCCGGTCTCGAATGCATTTAGTAAGGGTGTTGTTACCAGGTAATTAGGGGTTGCTCCGGCATATGGAGGTAGAAAATGTGCTGCATCACTATTTACTGAAAACTGACTATTTGCCGGCAATTGCCATATCGCTTCATTACTGCCAGCAAGAAATACACTATTTAAAGGAACATCGGCCACACTATATAAACCGGAATTGATAACCGAATTGGCTTCAGTATAAGCACTTTGCCAATTGCCCAGGTATAAATCAACTTTTGCAAGCAGCGCTACTGCTGTGTACAGATTGGGACGGAGCCGCCCTGGTGATGGATAGGTTGCGGTCAATTTTTTTTCGGCATCGGTAAGGTCGGCCTTTATCTGGGCATATATTACAGTAGTAGTAGCCCTCGGCAGACGATCTGTCGCACTATAACTTGTTGTGGTTACCAGCGGTACACCACCAAACATGTTCACTAGGTTGAAATAATACAGGGCACGTACAAACTCCATCTCTCCCGTTATCTGCTTTTGGAATGCAGCAGATAAAGCACTGTTATTGGCAACACCACTCAATACTGCATTTACTTGGTAAATGCTTTGGTAAGGAAAGGGCCACAAGTTGCCAGTAACCACGGCATTTAACGGGGTTAAGGTATAGGTATAGAATTGCTGCGCATCGCTTGAGATGCTGGTTGTCAATTCGTCAGCAGAAAGTGCGGTGCAAAGAGTCAGATTTCCATCACTATAGGCAAAACCGTTCCCTGGATTATAAGTATAAACGCCGGCAACAGCGGACATAGTTGACGCACTATCAGCAAATACTTCCTGCTGGGAAATTAATGAAGGTGGATTTGCAGGTATCTCGATGAGTTTTTTGCAGGATGCAAATGCCCCGGCAACCAACAAAAGGACGATTATTATTTTATTTATATCAAAAAATATCTTTTTCATAACCATATTTTACTTAAAATTTAAGATTTAAACCAAATGCCAGGATACGCTGTATAGGAAAAGAGCTGTATGAACCGGGTAGTTCCGGATCTCCCACTTTATAGTCGGTGAACGTCAGCAAATTTTGGCCATTCATAAACACGCTTCCTCCTTTTATATGTATCTTTTTAAGAAAGACATCGGGTAGTTGGTAAGCCAATGAAACAGTTTTTACACGCAGGTAGGTATCGTCACTATAAACTCCGCTGGATTGCCCAAATTTAAAAAAAGTATTTATAGCAGCAGAACTATAGCCGCTTGCAAGGCGCTGCAATTCAGCAACATCCCCGGGTGCTTTCCAATAATTACCAATCACTGCCGTAGGTTGATTATATTCAAACCCAATGGGATTAGTGGTATATGATTGTGCTAAGTAACTCGGCGCGTTCTGGCTGGAAAATTGACAAAAAATATAAAGACTAAACTGTTTATAGCTGAAATTATTTCCAAAGCCTCCCTGATATTTTACCTCCTGGTTGGCAATAGGAACCTGGTCACCACCGGTTGAAGCGAGTCCATAAGCAGGATTAGAGGTAACGGTTTTCCCGTCAGCCTTGTAAAACTCAAACAATCCGGTCGTAGGATTTACATCCTTGTATTTATAACCGTAGATGATAGAGGTCGGCTGCCCTATAACGTAAAGATTGGCATAAGAAGAATTTGCCAGGTTTGGAAACGAAATCAATTTATTCCGGTTAAAAGACAAATTAAAGTTGGTTTTCCAGGAAAAATCTTTGGTTTTAATGTTAGTTGAGATGATGGAAAATTCAAAGCCTTGGTTCTGAATAGTAGCATCTAAATTACCAAGTATCGATGATAGGCCTGATTGTATGGGCAAAGGATAATTTACTAACTGGTTACTTTCACGGTCTCTGTAGAAAGTAGCATTAAATAAAAGGCGGTTATTAAAAAGGCCAAGGTCTAACGCTACGTTCAACGATTTTTTTAGCGCCCAGCTATAATCAGGATTGTAAAGATTATAAGGAGTAGTTGGTGTGCTACCCTGGAAACCAGGGACATATTGAATAGTCTGGTATAAAGCATTGTATTGGTATGCCTGGATACCGTCGGACCCGGAAGTTCCATAGCTACCTGATAGTTTGCCATAACTCAATATAGACGTAGCGTTTTTAAAAATTTTCTCCTCCGTAAATATCCAACCGGCACCAACGGCGCCAAAATTACCAAATTGCCGACCGGGGCCAAAATTGCTGGAGCCGTCCCGCCTGCCTGTCAAATCAAGGATGAACTCACTGTTATAAATATAATTTATACGGGCGAAACCTGCACTATATTTATAAATGTTGGAGGCATCAAAAGCGGATACTGTTGTAGCACCGTCAATCGATCTGAGAAAGTTATCATTTGGATACCCGCTTCCCGTTATCTGGGTTGAATAGCTTGTATTCTTTTTATAGGTTGAACCTACCAACGCGCTAAAAACGCCTTTGCCAAAAGTTTTGTTGTATTTAATTTGTGGCTCCAGGTTGATCGTTTGATAGGTGGTATTGGCGAAGGTTGCTGTAGCAATAACATTATACCCTGCCGGATTTTGTGCCGAAAGCGGGTTAATAGCATGCTCGCTTGTAGTGTTACGGTTATAACCAAAATCAGCACCTATGGTTAACCCGTCCAATATTTTATAGGAAATATGAAATGCGTCATTAAAGTTATAATTCTGCAAATCGGTGGGCTTCTGCAATCCACTATAAAATTGATCACTGGTTAGATCCACTCCCTTATAGTTCCAAATTAAACCACCGGACGGACTTAACAAACTGGGTAAATTCGGCGGCAAAACTATATCCTGCCCGCCCCCAAAAGCTGCGGTATTATTTTGGTCATAACCAAAATCAGTGGTCATATCTACGGTAAAGCGTTTATCTGTGGAGAGATGGTGAATGTTGCTATGAAATGTAAATCGCTGGTCAGCAAAATCACCAGGGTAATTATAGGTTGATCTGTCATAACCGGCTGACATAATAAAAGTATTGTTCACTGTGCCGCCTGACAGGCTGCCATGGACATTGGTATTATTGGTAGTTTTACCATAAATAACCTTTTCCCAATTAGTGTATTTGCTCTGATCAAAAATTGTAGCATCAGGTGCATAAGGCTGGGGATAAGCATTCGGATTGCTGGTTGGTATTACCCCATCTGCTGCAAAGGCATCTTTTCTCAATTGCAGGTATTGCTGTGTATTCAACATTTGAACAGGATGAGCGGCCGAATTGAAGCCTGTGTTTACATTCAGGTCAAAATGTGTGGCACCTGGATTTCCTTTCTTAGTCGTAATAATGACAACACCATTAGACCCTTGAGTACCGTAAATAGAAGTTGCGTCAGCATCTTTTAGTATGCTGATGCTTTCAATGTCAGCTGGGTTAATGTTGTTAAAAGGGCTGAAACCTCCCCCTGGTTGGATATTACCCCCTGTGTAATTTTGTGTAGCCACCAGTGATGCTATTTGATTGATATTATTATTTTGCGCGGCGAACGGAACACCATCTATAATAAATAAGGGTTGATCGTAGGGTTTTAGATTGGTTGTATTAGTAAGTGAACTGCTCAGCAAGCTATTTTGGCCCCTGACCTGAACGGTTACCTGCGATCCGGGTATACCGCCGGTGGAGGTGATAACCAAGCCGGGAGCCTGGCCTTGCAATGCAAGCAAGGGGTTAGTTACCGGTTGCTTTTCAATTTCTTCCGCAGTAACAGTGGATACAGATCCAACACTAAAACGCTTGGATTCGGTGCCATAAGCGATGATTTGGATTTGATCAAGTGACGAAGTTGAATTACGCATTACCAAACTGAGTGTCAAATCCTTGCCATTCATTTCCACAATCTTTTCCAGTTTGCTATAGCCAATATAAGTCACAAGCAATGTGTAACGCCCTTGCTGTAACTTATTAAAATGAAACTCACCCTTAATATCAGTGACCGTACCATAAGCGTATCCCTTTATACTAAGGCTTACGTTTGCGCCTACCACTGGTTGACCCAGGCTATCAACGACTCTTCCGTTTACATTTGCGGGAAGGGCAAATAGTGTGGCTACTTTGTTTTTGACATTGTCGAGAAAGCTGGGTTCCTTTTCTTTTATTATAATCGTATTATCAACAATAGTAAATGTTAACGGTTGATCTTCCAGGCATTTAATTAAAGTTTCCTGTAAACCGGCATTAGTTACTTTGATGTTTACCGGGGCCAAATTATTTAACAGGCTTTTATCAAAAAAAATAATGTACCCGCTTTGCTTCCTGATATCTTTAAATACCGTTTCCATAGAAGCATTTTTTTCATTGAGCGTGATTTTTTGCGCATAACCTGCCGCAGCTACATGAAGACAAACGACGGTGGTTAACAATATAATCAGTTTCATAACCAAAATGGTTTTGAGAAGTGTGCCCCGTTTAAACCGCACGGAGTTAAAGAGCGTATAAAAATTCATACATTTGTTTGTTAGGGTTAAATACTTGATGATCTCGCAAGATTTTATTCTTCCCGGATTCCGGTTAGAAAAGGGTTGACCCTAATATTTAACCGGTAGTGTTTCAGCACTTCCGGTTTTTTTTATGGCTCCCTGATTTTCTAAGTCTTTATTTTTTCATATGCCTCCGTTTTTTAGGGTTAATCAATAACTTCTCAATTAAGGTTTTATAATGATTTTATGGTTTTCTACCGTACAATGGATTTTATTTCCTTCCAATACCTTTAACAAGCTTGATAAATTTGATTTCCTTGAAATACCACCCTCAAATCGGCGATTAGGTATTTTGCCCTCATATACTACATCCACATCATACCAGCGCGACACCTGCCGCATGATGGTTTGGATGTCTTCATCATCAAATAATGTCTGACCATTTTTCCATGCCGCCGCTTCCTCTACATCAGCATCCATTACCTGAATATCGTCTTGCTGTAATTTAGTGATGGTCGCCTGGCCTGGTTTTAATATCGCTCTGTGGCTTCCTTTGGCCACCCGGGCGCTACCGTTGATTAAAGTGGTTTTAATTACCGGCTCATCATCGTAGGCATTGATATTAAATTCAGTTCCAATATCTTCCACAGTTTGTCCACCTACTGCTACACGGAACGGCTGAGCCGCATTGTGAACGACCTCAAAATAGGCTTCGCCCGTAATGGAAACGCGCCTTTCTTTACCATTAAAAGTAACCGGATAAGTAATGGAAGAAGATGAGTTTAACCATACTTTAGTACCGTCTGCCAATACCAACGGAAATTGTTCCTTTCGTTTAGTAGTAAGGGTATTGTAGGCAACTTCAGCAACCTGGGGTTGTGCCGCGTTCTTTTGCGTGTAGGTTACCTCACCGCCGGAGGTCATGCTTATGGTTGTATTTCCCTGCTGGGCCAGCTTGCCGCTTAATGATTTTGTCAACGCTATTTTTTGGCCGTTAGCAAGGGTAAGGGTAGCTTGATTTGTGCCGGGCAGTATTTCGTGAGGCTTGTTTTGGGCAATTTGCTGAAGTAATGGCTTCCGAATCAGAAAGTAACCCCAAGCTGATAAAATAATCAATATGGAAGCCGCAGCAGCGATGCGCGGCCAAATCGCTCTTCCTTTACCCAATTTTAACGGAAGCTGCCCTTTTAAAAACTTAACGCTTTCGTCCAATTGTTCCGGACTAAGTTGGTCTGTGCTATTTTTAGCTTGTTGTAAATACCACGTTTCCAACAAAGCCTTTTCATCTGCGCTCATGGTTCCGTTCTCGTATTTCTTTAACAGTTCTATTGCTTTTTCTTCATTCATAACCAATAAGGAAAACTTGTCCCTTTATACAATGACAGTTAAGTATGCCTATCGTCATAGACGATCATGAAAAAAAGTTAAAAAGATGTAAAGAAGATATGAAATAGGTATTAAACAGACCCTATAGGAAAGGCAAAATACTCATAATTGAACTTATTTTTAACCTTAAATTCTTAACGGCGTTATAAACCTGCAGCTTTGCGGTCTTATCCGTGATGTCAAGTTTTAGAGCTATCTCCTTATACGATAGTTCCTCTCTTTTGTTTAGCAAAAATACTTCCCGCATTTTAGGGGGCAAGGCCGCTATTTCCTGTTCAATTAAAGCTGCAAGTTCTTTGGCCCTAATTAATTCATCAGTAACCGCATGACCAACCTCCATAAAGTTAACGATGGAATCGGCATATTTTGCAACGATCTTTTGATGTGACATACGATTGAAAACACGGTTACGTATAGCCGTATAGAGATATGATGAAAGCGAAGTATTTAATGCTATACTTTCCCTGTTTTGCCAAAGTGTGAGCAAAACATCCTGAACCACATCGTTGGCTTCCTCCTGATCTCCTAATAAACGGTAAGCGTGAGCTACCAGTAATTTTGAATAACGTAAAAAAACTTCAGTGTAGGCCAATTGGTCGTCTTCCTTGATCAAAGACGCTAATTCATTATCCGTGAATTTACCGTATGCAGCCATCGTGAGTTTAAGACTGCAATTTACAGAAATTTAATTTGAAATTGAAAGTTATGTAATAAGCCTAAAATCCATATCAGCACATTATCTTTAAACCTCATCGAAATTGACGATCCAATCTCATTGTCCTTTTCTACTTATCCGGATTTATATATCTTTATCTGGCGGTCAATCGAAGGTTCTGCCGCATCCTTTGCTACATCATTCTTAAATTTTAAAGATGCCTTGAATTAAATTGAATGCGCTTTAATTTTTAAACCATACCAGCGACAAGCAACGGCTGTTGTCTTATACATTGTTGGTAATAAATCCTTTATTGGGATACAAAAGTCTTATTTAACTATTGGCAACATTTAAATCCTTCTGTTAATCAGAGGGTCGCCGGTTCGGGCTCCGCCCCAGGGCTCACAATATATCGTAAGGCAATAGTACCTTTATTAAGCCACCTGCAATTCACTCACAAGCTTTACTAAATGGTTCGAATTATGTCCAGTCCGGGAGCTTCAAAATCAGCAAAAAACAACTCCCCAAACTATGCTCGAACCACAAAAAATCTATAATCTACAAATGAAAATTTCAGGTACATGAAATCTTGTTTCCATCTTCTGAAATAAGTCTTTTTGCTTGATTTTATAACAAATTTTACCTGCCTCAGTGTAACGGTTTACAGCTACAGATAGGTAAAATGGTTGCAGTGAGTAATTCAGTGAGTTAGGAAATACAGTTAAGAAAAATATTGAATACCATCTGGTTACTACCAAAATTAGTTTCCCCTACGGGCTGTTTTTTTAAGGTAATTAAAGCACCAATATTCTCCTAATTGGTATCTTCAATCAACGCAACATGGTCAAGGTTTACTTAATGGTAATTTTCACTTTACTACCTTTATAATGATCAAATGTGGGTTTATATTCGATGTACCCCAAAAGAATTAACTTATTCAAACATCTATGGTACGTACTTATAGCGGGTATTTTGCTTTGTTGCATTACGATCTTCCGGGTTATTTTAAATTGTTCATTGCAGTTTTGTTCGAGCCAGCAATTCAATAAAGCAATAAATAAGCTTAACTGCGTTCGACTAATCCTGTCATCGGAAACAGCACTTTTTATAAGCATCGCTAACTTGAATGAAGCGTTTTCCATTATATAGTTACCGATTTTCGAGCACCTTTAAAATGTCCTCGTATTTATAAAAATAGTTTCCGCCAATCTTCGAAAAACGCAGAACACCTTTGATCCTTAAACTTTGTAAGGTACTTGGTGAAATGTTTAATAATTCTCTTACATCCTGCCCTTTCATCCATTCCTTTTTCGGAGTTTTTACGGACTGAAGAAGTAATTTGAATTCCTTCAGGAGTTCAATCTTAAACTCCTGAAGGTCTGCCTTGGTTATAATTTCAATTTGAGCCATAAGTAATGTATGGCTCAAAATTCTATAACATTAAGTTTAGCCGTTAACAACTTTCCAAAGTTGGTATCGAATTATTAGCGCGGGATCTATAGTTGCTAAAATCAATTACCCTGGCTATAGGGGTTTCTACGAATACCTCTTCTATTAATTCATTCACCGCCGATGTAGCTTTTTGGTCTTCCAATTTTTGGGCCAGTGCTGCCATATCAAAGCTGGTTTTTGAATCTAGCACTTTGGCATAATGTTGCGTTGTTTTGATATTTAAATGGCCGAGCATTTTTGAAACTGTTTCAATCGGAACACCATTGGACAGCGTAATAGTAGTAGCAAATGTATGCCTTGCCATGTGGAAGGTTAGTTTCTTTTTAATACCGCACAAATCAGCAATTTCCTTTAAATAACTGTTCATTCGCTGATTAGTAAATACAGGCAAAACAGTCGATTTGGCAACACATAATGGGTGATGCTTATATTGTTCGATAATAAATTCCGCTTCAGGAAGTAATGGAAGGTGAACGGGTGTGTTAGTTTTATGACGGCTGGTAAAAATCCATTTCTTTCCGTCATCACCGATGCCTATTTCAGTAGGCTTTAGCTTTTGAACATCAATATAAGCCAGTCCCGTATAACAACAAAATATAAAGATGTCCCTGACTTGCGTTAAACGCTCTACAGCGAATTCTTTATTCTTGATAATAGAGACTTCATCTTTAGTTAAAAACGTTCTCGGAGTAGGTTTTGCTGTTGATTTATAATGCTGAAATGGATTTTCCGTTATCCATCGATTGCCCAGGCATAACAAAATGATTTTTTTGAGATGCTTGACATATTTATCCGCTGAAATAGGGGTACATTTATGATGCTTTGTCCGTAGGAAAGTATCGTAATTTTTAATAAACGGCTGATCAATTTTTCGGATACTGATATCCTCAAGTCCATATTTGGCCTCCAAAAACTCTGTCAAGTGTTTTAGCGAACTCTTGAAAGTCCTCAGTGTATTATCTGAAAAGCCATTACCAATCAGGCCTTCCATTTCCGTGTTATGTTCCCGGAAGATTTCCAGCAGCTTTCTCGATTGGGCATTAATACCTAAATAGGCATCCTTTACATTTCTGGCGTTTATCTCGTCGCCGGTCGCGATCATGTTGGTATGGACATCCTTAATTTTCGATTGAACGGTGTCCAAATGATGGTTTAGCTGTTTGGCGACTTCCTTCGTGCCTTTCGCCCGCCTTTTTTCGAGATCCCAAAGGCTGGGTTCAATATCTCTTCCAACAGCAATTTCAGATCGCTGGCAATCAATGGTAATTCTTAAATAGACTGGAACAGGGCCGGATTTGTAACGTTTAGGTTCTTTCAGGTAAAAGAACAGATTGAAATTGGTACTCATAATATTACTTTTTTAAGGGTGACAAAACTATGTCTGCAACCCTCTCAAATCAAGATGTTTCATGATGAAACATGCTGATTGACAGTAACTTATGTCAATTCTGGTGAGTACATTGTATTTTTTGAAAAGAACTCCCGTATTACTCACCTTTTTTAGGTGAGTAAGCGGAATTTTACTCCCTTTTTCAAAAAAACAAAAGCCTGCAAATTGTTGATTTGCAGGCTTTTAGCTACTTTTACTACTTTTATCTGTGGTCCCGACGAGAATCGAACTCATATCTAGAGTTTAGGAAACTCCTATTCTATCCGTTGAACTACGGGACCTTTTGTGAATGTGCAAATGCGTGGATGTGCAGATGTGCAAATTCAGAATTTTTGCAAAGGTGCGAATTATAGCTGATTTGTCAAAACCATTTGTGCTTCATCCGCACATCTGCATATTCGCACATCTGCACATCAAAAAATCATCTCACCACCGATCCATTATGCATCTCATCTGCAGGCGAAACAAAGCTTAATTTCCCATCGGCATTCTCCGCCATCAGGATCATGCCCTGCGACAGGATGCCTTTTATTTCCCTTGGCTCCAGGTTTACCAGCACACTTACCTTTTTGCCAATGATGGCTTCAGGCTCAAAATATTCTGCAATGCCTGATACGATGGTACGTACGTCAATCCCGGTATCAATGCTCAGCTTCACCAGCTTTTTTGTTTTAGCTACTTTCTCGGCGGTTAAAATGGTGCCCGTACGGATATCCATTGTGGCGAACGACTCAAAATTGATATTCTCTTTTGCCGGCACTATAGTGGGTTGCGGTGGTGCAGTTGCGGCTTTTTTATCCAATAGCTTTTGGACCTGCGCATCTATCACCTCGTCCTCAACCTTTTCAAACAACAATGCGGACGGATTAAGCTGATGTCCGTTCTCAAATGCCATCTCCTTATCAAAAGCAATTGCGTTGAATGGCACGTTAAGCATCCCCACTATCTTTTTAACGGTAGCCGGTAAAAACGGCTGCAGGCAGGTTGCTAAATGGCCTATCAATATCAAACTGTTATGCAATACTTCTTTAGCTTGCTCCGGGCTGGTTTTTATGGTTTTCCAGGGCTCGTTCTCTGTAAGGTAACGGTTGCCTAAACGGGCAATATCCATTACACTTTGCAGTGCTTGCCTGAATTTATAGGCCTCCAGGTTAACTTCTATCTCATCATAAAAACGACCGAGCTCCGCATCCAGGTGTTTATCGGTTAGCACAATTTTGCCGGCTTCTCTTTCTATCTTGCCATCATAAAACTTGTGCATCAATATCATCACCCGGTTCACATAGTTGCCTAAAATAGCAACCAGCTCGTTATTTACACGGGCCTGGTAATCTTTCCAGGTAAACTCGCTATCGCTGGTTTCCGGCAATATAGAGGTTAGTACGTAACGCAATTCATCCTGCTTGCCAGGGAATTCTTCCAAATATTCATGCAGCCATACCGCATGGTTGCGCGAGGTTGAAAGCTTATCGCCCTCCAGGTTTAAAAATTCGTTGGCAGGAACATTTTGTGGTAAAATATATTCACCGTGGGCATGCAATATGGATGGGAAAATAATACAATGGAACACAATATTATCCTTACCTATAAAGTGCAGCAAGCAGGCTTCATCAGCCTCATTCTCCTGTTTCTTCCAATACAGCTTCCAGTCTTTTCCATTATCCAAAGCCCATTGCTTGGTAGCCGAGATATAACCTATCGGCGCATCCATCCACACATAAAGCTTCTTGCCTTTAGCCTCTTCCAGTGGTACATCAATACCCCAGTCCAGATCGCGGGTCATGGAACGGGGCTGCAGGCCTGATTTAAGCCACGATTTACACTGCCCG
>Ga0206988_1194_pt1 | contig 15160 bp, 11 predicted proteins | sample Alteio_BWMinCont_12_FD_153263 | JGI IMG/M metagenome (GOLD analysis project Ga0206988, IMG submission 153263) | Enriched cells from forest soil in Barre Woods Harvard Forest LTER site, Petersham, Massachusetts, United States -... | ecosystem: Environmental > Terrestrial > Soil > Temperate forest >... | reverse complement strand
TGAGACATACTGAAAGCCGGATGACCCCAGGGGCGTAATGACCAGCCTATCCTCCCCGGTGGCCTGGAAGATCCATTGTCCATTTTCCCTGTTGATTCGCGCTATTTTGTACGCGCTTTTTACTACGCGAGCGCTCCCGGCGAGCTGGTAGCTTCCCTCAAAAGGGTCAGGGGGAGCCGTTTCCTGCCCACTGTCGGGAATCCGCTTCCAGGTGAGGGGGGGTACCTGCTGCAGCCAATGAAATTTTAGCACATGCCCGGCTGCGTCCCGAGAAAAGACGATGGTAGTCCTCGGCTGCACGGCATCCAGCAGGAAACTGTCTCTGGTCAGCGCTGTCATGCTTGTTTTCCCCTGGCCCACAATTTCCAGGGAGAACTTCTTATTTGCCGCCGATACCCGCATGTGCAAGGAGGGCTGAATACTGGCCTGGTAATTACCCAGGAAACTGGATAAGGAATCGGGATTGGCCGCCAGCTGCTGGTTTTGCGCCCGGAGACTTAGCGTTGAAAAAAATAAACCAACTACGCCAAAGATGCCTGCTTTCATCGGATTGCATTTAATCCACAAAGGAACAGACGGTCTGTCTGTGCACCTATTCAATTCCGGAATTGAGCAGTATTCCTTTTAATTTGAATGCCTGGTGGAGGTCAGGCGCTATGCTTTAGCAGAAATTCTTTGGGTGACAGGCCGATAATGTTTTTGAAGGCTCGTTGAAAGGTGGGTAGTGAATTGAATCCACAGTCATATGCGATGCTGGCAATGGTGAACCGCTGGCTTTCCGCATCCAGCAGGCGCAGCTTGATTTCCATCACGCGGAATTCGTTCACGTATTCGTTAAAGCTCTTGGCCAGGTGCTGGTTGAGCACGGTGGACAGCAGTTTGGGAGCAATTCCGATCTCGCCGGCTAATTTGGCCAAACTCAGGTCCGGGTCCAGGTACAATCTGCGGACTTCCATCGCCTGCTGCAATCCCCGGACCACCGGCAAAAGCGATTCTGGGGGGATCGGGATGCGGGCGGCTGCCAGCCTGGCCGTTGCCAGGCCCCGCTCGCGCATCAGGTAGCCGCGGATGCCCAGCCAATAAATCATCACCACGATAGGCAGGTAAAGGGGATACCAGCCAACCCGATCAATGAAGGCGTCACTGGACTGTTCTATCACATAGGGAACCAGGAAAATGGTCCAGATGATATCAAATGCCAGAAATACCCAGAGCAATTCCTTGAGCCATCCAGATGTCCGGGGCCTTTTACCACCTGCCCGGCTTAGCTTACCCGCGTGTCTCCTGATCAGGCGAAGGGAAAGGAACAGGTAGACGCTTAGGGATGCCCACCTGGGAATATCTCCATAGGTATTGTACTCATCGTACCAGTAGCCAAAAAAGCTGGTGTTGCCGCGGAACAGATGCGTGAGTATGGCGATGACCAACAGCAGGGAGCAGGCATGGGGCAGGAGGTCGATGATCACCGGATAAAAATGTATCCGGTCTTTGCGCTGGAACCGGAACTCCGGTTCCAGATGAGATTTAACGTAGAAATAAATTAGCGGACCAACGGGCATAACGACGATAAATGGAAAAAGGGCATCGAGAAGGGCGCCGAAGCCAGTGGACTCCATTCCTATATTGTTGAGATAGATTTTCAGGCAGGCCAATGCCATAAGAAAAAGCAGGGATCCCATGAATCTGTTCGACGGCTTTAGTTTGGACCGATAAAATAACAGGACACTTATGATAAAGCCTTGCAAGGCGCCCAGCAATAGTACGGTATTCAAAAAACCGGAATTGAATGGCATGGAATTTTGGTGTGAGAGGAACAAAAACCGCCGGTTCGGCAAATTGCGCGGAACTATTGTCCCAGCCTGAATTTAGCCATTTTTTCGTTCAAATCAGACAGGCTTCGGGTTTCCGGTATTCAAAGGGCTACCGGTTGAGTTTTAATAATGACCGAAGGCAGCCGGGTGGGTCCTACCGACAGAAAATCGTAGGTTTGGCCCGATGGATGCAAATGCCCCGATGACTGATGATCTGCAGGGTCTGAATTCGCCCTTCGCCATGGCTAATAACCGCGATCAACCGAGAAAAAAGCTCGTGGTGCTCACGGGCGCCGGTGTCAGTGCAGACAGCGGGCTCAAGACTTTTCGCGATAGCGACGGGCTCTGGGAGGGCTATGAAGTCTCGGAAGTCGCCACCCCCAGGGCCTGGAAGAAAAACCCGGAGCTGGTGCTGGAATTCTACAACCAGCGGAGACAAAATGTGCGGGACGCTCAGCCCAACGCCGCACACTATGGGCTGGCCGAACTGCAACAATATTTTGACGTGCACATCATCACGCAGAATATCGATGACCTGCACGAGCGTGCCGGCTCTATCCGAGTGTTGCACCTCCATGGGGAGATTTTCAAGATGCGCAGTGACCAGAATCCTTCCCTGGTATATGATATCCGGGAAGATATTCGCTGGGGAGACCTCGCTGCCGACGGCGCCCAGCTTCGCCCGAACATTGTGTGGTTCGAAGAGCCCGTTCCGCTAATCGAAGAGGCCATTCCGCGGGTGATGGAAGCCGATATTTTTTTGATCGTCGGTACTTCCCTGGTGGTATATCCTGCCGCCGGCCTCCTGAATTATGCCCGACTGGATATCCCCAAATTCATTCTCGACAAGCGGATTCCGTTTACCGGCGGCGTCCCCCATCTGACCGCTTTTGAAAAGCCGGCGGCTGAAGGCATCGATGATCTGCTTCGTGCGCTCAAGCCGCTCGCCTGAGGCGATTCGGATCGGGGAGATTTAGGCTTTCCCTAACAAAGTCTTGTCTAACATTGCACCCAAATGCGGCGAATCCTGTGCACTTCGCTAATCCTGTGGATGCTGATCTCCGGCCGGTCGTTGGCCCAGGTAAGCCGACCACTTCAGGAATTCAAAGACTATCTCCAAGTTGGCCTTCCTGTCGGATTTGATTCCACCTTGACCTATATTTCTTACCTGCGCGGGGGCAATCTGCATTATCTGCAGCCCCTCTACCAGCTTTTGGGCCAGGAACGCAAATTCCGGAGGATCCTGAAGAATGGCGCGTACAATGAGGAAATGAGCCTGGCGCTTTCCTTTCTCGGGGACTATGAGAGTGCGATGTTTTACAAGCAGCCTGCTTCGGACCAGGGGCCCGATGAGGTCGCCCGCCGGCAGGTTGGCAAGCTCATGGACGGCATGAAGGACATACAGCATCTGGAGGCCCGGCGATATATTTCTTTCGTTGCCCGCGAATACCGCGTGATCATGATCAACGAAGCGCATGATCAGCCCATGCACCGGGCATTCACCCTTTCTTTGCTCGAAGATCTCTACAAGCGGGGCTATCGATACCTGGCGATGGAAATGCTGAACAATTTTTCCGGAAATTCCCTGGATACGCTGAATGCGCGAACGGGACATTTTTGCGCAGAGCCCGTCGCCGGCGAATTGATCCGCCGGGCCCTGGAACTCGGATATAGCCTGGTTTCGTATGAGGATACGTTGGCGCAGGAGCATTCGGCTACGCAGCGGGACAGCATACAAGCAGCGCATATTTATGCCGTTCTGCTCCGCGATTCCAGCGCTAAAATTCTTGTCCACGCCGGTTATGGCCATATCGCCGAGCGCAATTTGGACTCCGGATATATCCCGATGGGCATGGCGTTCAAGAAAATGTCGGGGATCGATCCCCTCACCATTGATCAGACCGACATGTCCGAATGCAGTGATTTTGCCTATGGAAGATTTTTTTATGACGCCTACCTCCAAAAATTCCCAATCCTTACCCCTTCCATCGCCCTGGCCGGGGACAATCCGATCAATCCCACCCACAACGATATTTATGATTTAGCGGTCATCCATCCGCGAACCCTATACCGCGACGGGCGCCCCACCTGGCTAACGCTGGGTGGCCGGCGGCAACCCTTTTACGTAAAGCCGCCCAGCCCGCAAACCTTCCTGGTCCAGGCCTACTATCAATTCGAATCTTTTCACCTCCGTCCGGGCCAGGCTATTCCCGCCGACCAGACCTATGTCGCTACGGCAACCGGCAGCTACCTGCTTTACCTGAGGCGGGGAAATTACATCCTCATATTTCGTGACAAATCCTATCGTGTCCTGAAGACCCAACACGTAGAGGTCAACTGACTCGCTCCTCAAATCGGATGCCCAACGGGGCCAATTCCCGGAGTACGGGTTCGTAAATCGCCGGAAGGGTGGGGATCAGCAGCCCATGAAGATCCCAAGCCCGGGTGAGAACCATTTTGGCAGCGATCCCCAAGGGAAGTCCCACGGTCTGGGCCATGGCAGTGCGCAAACGATCCTGGCCTTCTACTCTCAGGAAGCTTTCAACCTGGACCACCGATTTATCGCGGGAGGAGGGCATTTGGCAAACAAGTTGGTGCAGCATGACGATCATGTCCCGGTCCCGGGGCTGCATGGCCAACCGGCTTTCCACCAGCCCTTGCAGGATCGCGGCCGAACTGGTCTGCTCCGCAGGGAACTCCCGTTCGTCAAAGAGTCCGAGGAATGCCAGCAGCGGCTGGATCCCCTCTGTGATCCTGGGCCTGATGGGCTTGGACCATTGGGCATAGGTCCTGGGGTGGACATCGCTCAGCGGAAGCGCTGAGGTCAGGCCCGCGGCTACGATGGCCTGCCAGGCCTGGCAAAAAATGGGATGTCGGAGGGTAGTCCGGATAAAAGTTTGTGCTTCTTCGAGGCCATACCGCTCCAGGTAACGCAGCGAATCCCGGTTGGGATACCAGGCCCATCGGCCCAGGGATGGAAGCGAGACTTCCCGGAAGCGCCCGAATAGTTCCTGGTAATCCCAGGTTTTTCGCTGACCTTCTTCCCGGAATACCGCTCCACCGGATCCAGCCCGTACGATATTGCCCGGGTTCCAGCTTACTTTATAGTGCCAGGGGTTGTCGTCGCTGGAAGGCGCGACCAATCCTCCGGTGTGGGACAAAAAGCGAATGACCTTTCCCCCGTCGCGGTGGATCCGGTCGACTAGCTGCATGGCGCTCATGTGATCGATTCCGGGATCCAGGCCCATCTCGCAAAGAAAAAGCAGGTTCTTTGACTCAATTTCCGGCCGTAGGCGGGCCATGTCTTCGTCCACATAGGAGGCCGTGAGGAGGTTCTTGCCGAAACTGAGGCAATCCCGCGCCAGGAGAGCGTGCAGGGAAGGGGGAAGCAGGGAAATAACCAAGTCCGCTCCGGAGACGAGTTGCTGGCGGGATTCTTCGTGGCGGATGTCCAGGCCCTGGGCCCGGCCGAAGGGAGAACCCCCGATTTTGGATTGAGCCAGAGTCTGGTCTCCGTCGGCGACGGTTAACTTCCAGTGATGGACAGCCGCTTCTGTTAGCAAGTAATCGATTAGGCAGGTGGCAGACCTGCCAGCGCCGAACAATACGATTTGTGGATGCATGAGCGGTGGCGCACAAGGTAATCAATCAGGACCGATGCGATAGGCCGAAAAAAAACAGTCGGCCATTGGCCGACTGCCTCCTTGCTGGTTCGCTGAAGCGCCCCGTTTTATTGTGAGAATCTGATTTCACCCAGGTTGGTTTTTTTACCTTCGGATACTTCCACGTGGTCGCAGATCACTGAATTTTCCTTTTCGGCCACGATCACTTTCCAGGTGCCGGGATTAACCATCAGGGCAAACTGCCCGTCTTCACTAATCGCCCGCACGGAATCGGAGCCGCTTACTGCCAGCACGGACATGGCATTTACCGGATATACCTTTCCGTGAATAATTCCGCTGCGCATGATCTTGAAAGTGTGTATTCCCGTAATCGCCACTAACAGAAGGCAAAGTTCCCATCCAGCCTTTCGCATGATTCCTAATTTAATTCGGCTACTGTAATGATTTCAGATTTCTGTCAAAGATGACTTGCTGTACTTGATAATTCTCGGGAATGTTAGGGGGGCAGTTAGTTAAGATAGACTCAATATCTATTTTCCAAGTACTATGCCAAGAAGAAAAATGTGGAAAAATTCCCCGTTTTTCTACCAGTACGGACCGTCATAAGCCTGCAGTATACGACAAACCCAATTCTTTTGAGTTGATCAGGCTGATCCGGTATTCCACTTTAACGCCCCGGGGGCTTCGGGGGGCTTCCAGCATCAGTGCTGAACCAGCACCGACGCCGCGAAAGTACATGTTTTCCGTCTTATAAACCTTTTTGTTGGCCTGGATATATTGCACTTGCACGACGACCAGGTCCAGGGGATATAGAGAACGGTTGCTGACCGTGAGTTGCAGATCGGAAATGCCTCCAAAAGTTCCCACATTGTACTTGTTGGAATTTAGGGAGACGTAGTCGCTGATATTATTTTTTACGGCATCCTTACCCAAAATGCCATCCGTTCGGTGCAGGGACTGCCGCTGGCCGCCTGCCGCCTCCGGCAGGTCGGTAAGATCATTGGCAAGCTTTATCTGCTCAACGGGTGCGCGCGCCAACCTTTTGTCCCTGGCGGGATGGGTTCTTTTCTTTTCCGGCTTGACGTCTATTTTTTCGCCGCCTCCAGCGAGCGCGTTCCGGGTTTCCACTCCTGCAGGGAGCTTAGCCGCTCCCAGGTCCTGGTGATTGGGCCCAAGGTTCGAAACCACATTTGGGTGGTAGACAGAAGGCTGCCCGCTGGCCCCGGGTTCTTCTTTGGCCAGCTCGCGTATGGGGGGATTGGAGGCTTTCTTATTCATCGTCGTGCCCAGGTAAACGCCGCCGGCAAATAACCCCAGTATGCCGATGACTACGACGGCGACTTGCGCCGCCCGCCTCCATTGGTTAATGATTTTGTTCCGTTTGATCAATTTCTGCTCGTATTCGAGCCCAATATCCTCCCCGGAATCTTCTTCGCCGGCTACCACCGAAAAGGGTACGGGAGCCAATGGCTCGCGCGAGGAGGGTGGATTTGCCGCTTTCGTGGGGGCAGGCCGCGGGTTAATTGAACTATCTGCGGAATTAGGCTCGCGAATGGGCTGACTGACGTGAACCAGCCGCTCTTTTTTGGGCGAGGCTTCGACTGCGGCGGGGGCAGAGGCAAGAACCAAGGTTTCGGATGCCTGGGAAGGGCGGCCGATTGGTTCATTGCCTACGGCTGTGCGCGAAGAAGGTCGTCGGAAAAATCGGTCAAATGGCTGCTCCTCCACTTCGGGAGCGTAGGATTTCATTTCCTCAATCTCGCAGGGGTATCTCCATGCTGCGCTCTTGCCTTCAATCCAAACAAGATCATATGCCTTGAGACCAAGTGCGCGAATCTGATCCAGTGTGTAGGGGCCGCTTTGCTTGTTATTGCGTAATAACAAATACGTGCTCATATTTCCCATTGTCTAAAAAAGGACTTTCGTCCTGGCTTCCATAGGAAATATTGATCCAAATTTATTAACTTTTTTTGTGAAGGCAACGTTATAAGCCGCCTTGCAGCAGGAATTTTAAAAGTACAGGGGATGAAACCTCCATCCATGCAGCTCATTCCATTCCAGGGCAGGCGCCGGCCATTCAACAAACCGGGTCAGGTAAGCGGCCGTTTGAAAAAGTGAGCTCTTTGACGGAACATGCAGTAGATCAAGGCCTGGGGCCAGGTAAAATTGCCGGTAACGGGGATAATACGGTACCAGCCTGCCATCGATTTCCGCCGGATTGCTTCGGGCTCCCACCATGCCTTCAGCCCCGTAACCCAGGGAAAGGGTAAGCCAAGCCGGGAAATCGCTATGGTTGGCCAGGAAGTCCTTCACATGGAAGGACAGCCAGTACGTTTGGCCATTATAATCCTTAAGGATCCGGGATATCCAGTTGCTTCCCAGTTCTTCCGGATAATACTTCGGATACATACTGAAATGAAAGGAAAATTCCAGGCTGACCCGTTGCTGTTGCCAGCCGACTTGCTGAGCGGCGAACAGGGCGGTGCCGATGATATTGGCTAGCATGTCTCCTTTGGAGAACCCCCAGGCGGAGGAAAAGCCGTCCAGGACTTCTATGATCGACATATAACCCAGCCCCGTCGCTGCTCCAATGGCGATCGATGAACCGTTCCGAAGGCCGGACCAGCGCATCAGGTCGTATTGGACCGCGCTGATCGTGTACGCCGTAGTCGCGTGTCCCACCTTATCCATCTGCAGCCATTCTGCGTTATCATTAAAAAAATGAAAGGAACTGCGCGGATGTTTTCGATACCAGAGATAGTAAAGCCCCGTGGTTGCGAGCAATCCGGTGGCGATCTCGGTCCAGACAACCGCCCGCAGCCGGTCCGGCCGGTAGGATTCGGAAGGATTCAAAAAGTCAGCCTGACATGGGGCTGCCGCAGGCAAAAAGGAAACGAATACAAGCACCTGCCAGTATCGGCTACTCCAAAATCTCCGCGTAGTCATGAATGGGATTTTCTTGTGTCCAGCGAAGAAGGCGCCGGTCTACGGTCAGCCGTACGTTCACGGAAAATCAATATTACGACAAAATTGAAAAGTGGCGAAGCTCCCGTCCACCAAGGAAGGGAGACATTGCAAAATTTTCTATCTTCAGTTTCCAATTCACTAAAAGTGCTTGACTATGGATGCCGCCATTCAGGATAAAGTGAAAGCATGGCTTTCTGGAAATTATGACCAGGAGACCAAGACGGAAATCCTCCGGTTGCAGAAGGAAAATCCCGGTGAATTGACGGAAAGTTTTTATCGTAACCTGGAATTCGGAACCGGGGGGCTGCGCGGAATCATGGGCGTTGGTACCAACCGCATGAACAAATACACCGTCGGCATGGCAACCCAAGGCTATTCGAATTACTTAAAGCAATCTTTTCCCAATCAGCAGGTCCGCGTCGCAATCGCGCACGACAGCCGAAACAACAGCCGGTTTTTTGCAGAAACGGTAGCCAAGGTATTTGCGGCCAACGGAATCAAGGTTTTTTTATTTCAATCCCTTCGGCCAACTCCGGAATTGAGCTTTACCATCCGGCATTTGTCCTGCCAGGGAGGCGTTGTGTGTACGGCTTCACACAATCCAAAGGAGTATAATGGTTATAAAGCGTATTGGAACGACGGGGGTCAGCTCGTTCCGCCCCATGATGGCAATGTCATCCGGGAAGTGGAAAAGATCAAATCGGTGGATGAAGTGAAGTGGAGTGGCGGCGAAATGAATATCAGTATGATCGGAAGAGAAATGGACGAAGCCTATATCAGCATGGTCCGGGACTTGTCCGTATATCCGGAAATCATTGAACGGCAGCATAACCTTTGCATAGTATATACTCCGATCCACGGCACGGGGATCAAACTCGTTCCGGAAGTCCTGCAACGATTCGGTTTCAGCAATGTCCACGTCGTGGATGAGCAGGCGACGCCGGATGGAAATTTTCCCACAGTGGCTTATCCCAATCCGGAGGAAAAGGAAACCATGAGCCTCGGATTAAAAAAAGCCAAAGAGCTGGATGCCGATATCCTGCTGGGCACGGATCCCGACGCCGACCGCGTGGGCATAGGTATAAAGGACAAGAAGGGCAATTGGGTGCTGATGAACGGCAACCAGACCGCAGTCCTGGCGTTTAACTATCTGCTTGAAGCACGCCGGGCTAAAGGCATCGCACAAGCCAACGATATGGTGATCAAAACCATCGTGACTACCGATCTGATCGATATTATCGCCAAGGAAAATGGGGTCCACTGCTACAATGTGCTCACGGGGTTCAAATGGATCGCCGAACTGATCAAGGAAAAGGAATCCGCCGAAAATTTCGTGATTGGAGGCGAAGAGAGCTATGGCCTAATGATTGGTTCAAAATTAAGGGACAAGGATGCGGTGAGCGCGGTGGCCATTTTGTGCGAGATGTGCGCTTACGAAAAAAACAAGGGACGAAGCCTATTTGACAAGCTGACAGAGCTTTATGTCCATTTCGGATTTTATCGGGAAAGGCTGATCTCCATCACCAAAAAAGGCATGGATGGCCAACAGCAGATCGCTGATATGATGGAAGGATTCCGGAAAAATCCGCCGAAGACGGTCCAGGGCTCGCCGGTGGTTCAATTGCTCGATTACGAGCGCCGCCGGGGGAAAAACCTCCAGACGGGCGAAGAATGGAACCTGGAGCTGCCCGAAAGCAATGTGCTTCAATTTTTCCTGGAAGACGGCAGCAAAATCTCCGCCCGCCCCTCGGGCACCGAGCCCAAGATCAAATTCTATTTCAGCGTGCATGGCAATTTGCCGAATGAATCGGCCTTTGACCGGGTACAGACCGAGTTGGAAAACCGGATCCAGGGCATCATCGCCGACCTGGGATTGGCCTCCTGAATACGGTTCGGCAGGATCTGCGAATAGTCAGGAGCAGGCGGCCTTAACGAGATTATGCAAATGAAAAAATACCTTTTGGTTTTCCTTGGCCTGGGTGGTCATGGATTTTTGTCTGCCGGCGTCAGCCTGCCCCGCATTTTTGGTGACAATATGGTTTTGCAACGAAATCAGCCCGTTCCGGTTTGGGGATGGGCAAAGCCTGGGGAAAAAGTCTCCGTGGCATTCCACTTGCAGACCAAATCGACCCGAGCCGACCGCAACGGGAGGTGGATGATCCGTCTCGACCCGGAACTGGCGGGCGGTCCCTACGACCTTACGGTAGTCGGTAAGGATACCCTTCGCTTGCGGCAGGTCCTGGTCGGTGAAGTCTGGATCTGCTCCGGGCAATCCAATATGGAATTCCCAGTCAGCGCAGTAACCAATGCAGTCCAGGAAATCCGGGAGGCCAATTTTCCGGAGATCCGCCATTACAAAGTTCCCAATAGGGTCGCCTCCGCACCCCAAGCCGACATCAGCGGCGGCGCCTGGGAATTGTGCAGTCCGGAAACCGTTGGAAATTTTACAGCCGTAGGATATTTCTTTGCCCGCGAACTCTATAAGGACTTGCGGGTCCCCGTGGGACTGATCAATACCTCCTGGGGAGGCACGATGGTAGAAACCTGGATCAGCCGCGGGGCATTTGAGCTGGATTCCGATTTTCACGAAATGATTGCGGAGATGCCTTCCCTAAACCTGGATTCATTGGCGGCCGGGCGAAAGAAATCGGTGACCGACCGCATCCTCGCCTTGCAGGGTACGATCGGGAAGGGATCCTCTGGGAAGGATTGGGCCGTGGTTGCACTGGACGACAGCCACTGGCCGAAAATGAAACTTCCCGGTCTTTGGGAACAGCAGGGTCTTGGCTTGGAGGACCTGGACGGCTTGGTTTGGTTTCGCAAGATTGTCGAAATACCGGAGGCCGAAGCCGGCAAGCCGGCCATAATCGAGTTCGGCAAAATCGACGATTCCGACGACAGCTACCTGAACGGGACGCGAATCGGGGGGATGAAAAATCAATACAATGAATTGCGTCGGTACAATATTCCGGCCGGGATCCTGCGGCCGGGGAAGAACCTGATCGCGGTGCGCGTCGAGGATACGGGTGGTGGCGGTGGGTTCTGGGGAGAGGCGACGGATATGAAGCTGACTGTGGGTAGCCTGACAATTCCCTTGGCGGGGGAATGGGCTTTTCGCGTCGATTCCGTTTATGCGGCCGCTTCCAGCCAGAGCCCGAACAGTTACCCAACGCTCCTGTTTAATGCGATGATCAATCCCCTGATCCCTTTTGGCATTCGCGGCGCCATCTGGTACCAGGGAGAAGCTAATGCCGGCAGGGCCTATGAATACCGCAAATCGTTTCCCTTGATGATCTCCGACTGGAGAAGTCGTTGGGGCCAGGGAAATTTCCCCTTTTATTTTGTTCAGCTGGCCAGTTTTAACGCGGGCAACGGAAACAGCGCGCAAGGAAGCGAATGGGCCGAGTTGCGGGAAGCCCAGACCATGACGTTGTCGCTTCCGGCCACCGGCATGGCGGTTACCACCGACATCGGTCTGCCCAATGACGTCCATCCAAAGAACAAGCAAGAGGTAGGAAAAAGGCTCGCTGCTGTAGCGCTGGATCACGTCTACGGACAGTCCCAAGAGTTCAGCGGCCCCGTATTCCGCACGATGGAGCTTCGCGGGGATACGGCGGTAATCAATTTTTCTCATCTGGGAAAAGGTTTGTACGCCAAAGATCCTTATGGGTACATACGCGGATTTGAAGTGGCGGATCAGGAACACCGGTATTACTACGCGCAGGCCTTTATCCGGGGAGATCAGGTATTGGTTTTTCATGAAGGGATACATCCGGTGTCCGTGCATTATGGCTGGGCCGACGACGCGGGCGAAGCGAACCTCTTTAACCGGGACGGATTCCCGGCTCCTCCATTCCGGACGGACCAGTGGAAAGGCCGGACCGATATGTTGCATTACCGCATCGGCCAATAAGGCGGACCAGATTCTTCAATCGCAACGCAAAACCTGAACGGATGAGAACATTAACCTGGCTGCTCATGAGCCTCCTTCCGGCTCTTTCCGCCCGGCCTCAAAGTTTTCGCGTAGGGATCAGTCCGCAACTCCAGGAGCCCGTGCTGGACGGCCGACTGCTCATATTGCTCAGCGACAATAACCGTCGCGAGCCCCGCTTTGCCATCACCAACGATGCCAGCACCCAATTGGTTTTCGGCAAAGACGTGGAAGGCTGGTCGGCTGGTTCCACTCAATTTATGGGTGTGGAAGCCTTTGGATACCCGCTGGAACGCCTGAAAGAGGTGCCGGCCGGCGACTATTATATCCAGGCTTTGTTTCACCAGTACGAGACCTTTCATCTGCAGAACGGCCACACCGTCAAACTACCGATGGACCGGGGAGAAGGCCAGCAATGGAACCGGGCACCCGGCAATATCTATTCCAAGCCCATTCGAATTCACTTCGATCCCGCGGCACCCGGAGAGATCCTGCTCAGCCTGGATCAGGTAATCCCGCCGATCCTGGCGCCTAAGGATACCAAGTACATCAAGCACATCCGGATCCAAAGCAAATTGCTAACGGCATTCTGGGGAAGACCGATGTACCTGGGCGCCAATATTCTTTTGCCGGAAGGGTTTGACGACCACCCTTCGGTCCATTTCCCCCTGGCGATTTTCCACGGCCATTTCCCCTACGATTTGGAAGGGTTCCGGACGGAAGCTCCAGACCCCAATCTGGCACCGGACAGCAGCGCTCGCTTTCATCTGGCCGGTTACAACCGGATTCAGCAGCAGGAAGCATATGCTTTCTATAAACAGTGGACCGGACCCGGTTTTCCCCGCGTTCTCGCTGCGGAAATCCAGCACGCCAATCCCTATTACGACGATTCTTATGCGGTCAACTCGGAAAACCTGGGGCCTTATGGCGATGCCATTACCTATGAGCTGATCCCGGAAATTGAAAAACAATTCCGGGGAATAGGCCAAGGTTGGGCCCGATTCATGTACGGGGGCTCGACGGGAGGATGGGAAGTGCTTGCGGCACAGGTTTTTTATCCGGACGAGTACAACGGCTGCTACGCGGCATGCCCGGACCCCATCGACTTCCATCACTATACCAGCATTGATATCTACCAGGATCGCAACGCGTATTACCGCGGTGATGGCTTCAAGAAAACCCCCCGTCCCGGAGAACGGGACTATTTGGGACATGTCAGCGCAACCATTGCGGAAATGAATCACCGGGAATTGGCTCTCGGCACCCGCAGCCGCTCCGGAGACCAGTTCGATATCTGGGAAGCGGTGTTTTCTCCTGCGGACACCGATGGATATCCGAAGCGCATATTTGACAAGTACAGCGGAGTTATCGATACCTCAGTAGCCAGGTATTGGCGGGATCATTACGATCTCACTTACATCATCCACCGGGACTGGCCCCGGCTGGGCTCCAAGCTGCAGGGCAAGATCCACATTTACGTGGGCGAAATGGACAGCTATTTCCTGAACGACGCCGTTTACAGCGCGGAAGAAATGCTCAAAAAATTGAATCAACCTTCCTGCCACTGCGAAGTCGACTATGGAGCCCGCGCCGAGCATTGCTGGAATGGCGACCATAAACTGCCCAATTATTTGAGCCGTTTGCACTATCACCAAATGTTCATCAGCAAATGGGCCGAAGAGGTGAAGACCCGGAGTCCGAAGGGAGCCGATCTGAATTCCTGGAGGTATTGACCATCGGGCAGCTTCCATCACTCCTAGTCGTATGAAAATAGCGTGCGGCTTGGACCCGAGGGCTTCACGGTACGGAAGATCAAGTCAGGATGGATAGTTTATTGTATTTATTCCGATAATCAATAGGCGTTAACCCGGTTAATTTTTTAAACATCGTTCGGAATGCTTTGGTGTCCGTATACCCTACGTCGAACATGACTTCGGATATGTTTTTTCTGCTCGACTCAAAACTGCGTTTTGCGGCTTCAATCTTAACGCGGTGGATATACTCTAATGCCGAGTTTTTTGTTGCCCTCTTGAACCGGCGTTCGAAACTCCTCCTGCCAACGGATACCCAATCGGCTAACTCGTCGACGGAAATCCTTTCCTGGACATTGGTTTCAATATAGGCCTGCGCCTTGCGGACCGCATCATCTCCATGATTCTTCTGTCCTTTGAACATGGCGAAGGCTGCTTGGCTATCTCGGTCAATATCAACGGCAAAATATTTGGAAGCCAGTATGGCCGTACCCCGGTCGGTATACTTTTCCACGAGGCTTAATAGCAGGCTCCAGTAGGAATTGGCGCCCCCGCTCGAATAGATCCGGTGCTCTTCGGTAATTATGCTTCCATCTATTACTTCGACTTCAGGAAACATTTCCCTGAACTCATTCTGAAAACCCCAATGCGTGGAACATTTTTTTCCATTCAACAAACCCGTGGAAGCCAGCAAAAAAGCGCCCACACAAAGGGAAGCCACTTCGGCACCCCGCTGGTATTGTTCCGCAATCCAACGAATCATTTTCTTGTTTTGCTGAATGGCGGCCTGCATATCTCCGAGCACCGCGGGAATAAGCACCAATTCCGTTTTCTTCACCTCGTCGAGTAGTCTATCGGTCTGCACGGAAAAGACTCCACCGTGTACTTTGACCTGCTTTTTCGCGCCGACGAGTTCAACGTCGAATAAGGGTTTTTTGCCCGATGCAGCCAAGAACTGGTTTACGGTCATAAAAAGATACTGCGGGTCCGCTATTGCCTGCATTACGGCCGACTCAGGCACCAAAATGCTAATCTTTTTCATACTGCTAAGTTAATTAACCCATTTGTCGTAAATCA